>Ga0076252_106_pt1 | contig 33785 bp, 41 predicted proteins | sample RifGroF2_FD_67743 | JGI IMG/M metagenome (GOLD analysis project Ga0076252, IMG submission 67743) | Parcubacteria (Moranbacteria) bacterium GW2011_GWF2_37_11
AAAAATTTAAAAATAAAAAAATTATTTTTTCCAGAAGTGAGCATTTTCCAGTGGGAATCGTGGGACTGGCGGCAGGTAGAGTGGCGAACAAATACAACCGTCCGATGGGGATTTTTAGGAAAGAAAAGGATGTTAGTATTGGATCTTTTCGGAGTATTCCCTTGGTTGATATTATTGAAGTTATCGGAGAATGCGGTGAATTTTTGGAAAAATTCGGCGGACATAGCCAGGCGGCGGGAGTAACGGTGAAAAATGAAAATTTCGATAAATTTTGCGCTAAGATGGACAGGGTGATCGAAAAAAAATTGGAAGGTGTGGATATTTCTCTGGAGATAAAAATTGATGCCGAGCTTTCCGCTGAGGATATTGGATTTAAATTGTCTGATGAAATCAGAAGGATGGAACCTTTTGGGCAAGGAAATTCTGAGCCGGTTTTTGCGATTCGAAATATGATTGTGCAGGATTTGAAATGGGTAGGCAACGGAGAAAAACATTTGAAGCTATTCCTTCGTCCCGATGACGACTCGCCAAGAATTTTTGAAGCAATCGGCTTTGGTATGCCGGACGAATTCCGCACTGTCAAACAAGGAGACAAAGCGGATGTCGCGTTCAATCTCCAACAAGACCAATGGAACGGAAGCAAAAAACTCCAATTGAGAATCATTGATTTGAAAGTTCTGTAATTTTTGGAATTTTTTTACAAACTGATTGTTGGGTAGATAGAGAAAATCAGATTAGTTTTATATTTTGGTATTTTTCAAATATTACCATATTACGAAATATGGTAATATTTTTTTATTCTTGTTTTTTCATCTCTTTTTGTACATCTTCTTTACTTTTGGACGGTTTTTGTTTAGTATGTTTCAAAAGAGGAGATTGTTCGTTTACAGATGAATATGTGAATTTTAGGATGTTCTATGAAGTTTTCAACTAACTCAAGAATGAGGAGGGTAAGATGATAAAAGTGAGGGGTATTGAATTGGGTAATGTTTTCACGGCTTCTGGAGCAAGAGGGTTTTTCGGCGAAGGTTATTGGCATCATCACATTTTTCAGTGGCTACTTCCCGGCTTCGATTTTTACGGTTCCACTTTTATTGCAAAGACGGTCACAATGCATGAGCGGATGCCGAATATGGATGAAAGGGGTGGAAATATGGGGAATCTGCCTCTTAATCATAAGACGCTAAAGCCCATAGAATGGATTCCTGATTGTATTCACGTGTCATTGCTTGAAGGAGAAGTTCTTAATGCTGTCGGGTTGACGGGACTTAAGGCGGAGGATATGTTTCGTCTTGGTCAGTGGCAACATATAGGAAAAACTTTCGGAATTTCCTTTATGGCGCTGGGAATAACGCGAGAAGATCGCCTCGAAGAAACGTTGGATTTTTACAGAATTTTCAAGGAATATCTCCCTGGATTTTCTGCACCTGTTTTTTTGCAGATTAACAAATCTTGCCCGAATACTAGTCATAATCCTGCGAAACTCACTGAAGATATTGTAGGGGAGTTGGAGGTCATAAACGGACTGGATATTCCGATTGGAATTAAAATAAACGTCTTGACTCCAATCAAGTCAATAAAGGAAGTAGCTGATTCGGGGCTTTGCGATTTTATCGAAATTCCCAATACTCTCCCATACGGAAAATCTTCTAGTATTTGTTGGATGAAGAAATATGGGGCAAAATCTCCATTAAGAAAATATGGAGGAGGTGGGTATTCCGGACCGGAAAATTTTCGATTGGCCATCGAATGGATCTGGGAGTTGAGGCAAAGAGGAATAAAGATTCCTATCATTTGCGGAGGAGTGTCGTGCAAGGATGATGTTGAATTGGCAAATATAGCCGGAGCAAATGCTGTGGCGTTTGCTCGCATAACGATGTCGCCGTTCCATGCATGGAAAATAAAAGGCATAATTAAATATGCCAATGAAATTTTCGGAGGTTAATAATGAATACTTTTACGATTAGAAAGCCGGATAACCCGCACGGACATCTGCGGTTGGGGTTTATGATGCAAAGGGTGTTGCCTTTTGCGGATCGAATTTTCAGTCGGTATGTGGTGATGGGAAATACTTTTCCCAGGCTGATTGAAACCGGCGAAGACGTGGATGTGTATAGGAGGAATATTATGGCATGCGCTATGCCGGGATTTTGTCCGGTTATGTCGATCATGCTCACAGAGAGGACGACTTCGGAAATTTTACGCGAAGCGTATGATGCCGGAGCGCGGTATGTGAAGTTTATCGGAAAGGGGGTTTCAACCAATTCCGATGAGGGGATATCTTTCTTTGGCCTGAAGAAGAAATATCCCGTTCTCCGGGAGGTGGAAAAAATTTGTCTCGACACTAAAAAGGAAGATATGATTTTTTCAGTTCACCCCGAGCTTAATGAAAATAGCAAGGGGGAAAGAATCCCATATATCTATCGGGAGGAGGCATCTTTGCCTTTTTGCAGACAACTGGTGGAAGATTTTCCTGGGCTTAAAATTATCTTTGAACATCTTTCGACCAGAGAGATGATTGAATTTGTCAAAAGTACCCCGCCGAATGTAGCAGGTACTTTGACACCGATGAGCGCTATTGTCGCTTATGAAGAAGTTTGCAATGAGGCGGGAGAAGTTATTAATCCTTTGAAATTCTTTAAGCCTGTTGCTAAAAGAATTGACGATATGATTGCTGTGCGCGAAACAATGGTGAGCGGGAATCCGAAATTTTTCGTGATACCGGATTCAGCACCTCATGAAATGCACAAAAAGCAGTTGCATCTTCTTAAAGGCAAGAAGCCTGCTGCAGGAGTTTTTTCAGATCCGGTTTTTATGCCGTTGGTTACGGATATTTTCTTTTCGGAAATTTCTGACTCGGAACTTGCCAGACAGCGACTGGAAGATGCTACGTCGCGTTTTTGGGCGGAATTTATGAGATTACCTCTTAATATTGAAACCATCACCCTGAAACGTGAGGAATGGACAGTTCCATTTGAATATGGAGGAATTCCAATTTTTATGGGAGGACAAACTTTAAACTGGCAAGTGGTTTGAAAATTCCGCGTGCGTTTTTTTTGAAAGATTGTGTAGCATTGCTTACACAATCTTTTTTAATTTTATTTGCCCGTAAATCGTTTGGATGGTAAAATTATTACATATGGAAAAAATTGTGATGTTTACTGATGGCGGGTCGCGGGGGAATCCCGGACCGGCGGCAGTCGGAGTTTGGATTGAAACTCTTGGGAAAAAATTTGGAGAATGTATCGGAAAAAAAACCAACAACGAAGCGGAATACGAGGCGCTTATTTTGGGTTTGCAAAAAACAAAAGTACTGTTGGGAAAAACCAAAGCCAAGCAATCGGAAATTGAATGTTTTTTGGATAGCGAATTAGTAGTTAAACAGCTCACGCACAAGTACAAATTAAAAGAAGAGCGGATTCAGAAATATTTTATTGAGATTTGGAATTTGATGCTGGATTTTGGAAAAGTTTCATTTTTTCACGTGCCGAGAGAAAAAAATAAAATTGCCGATGAAATGGTTAATTTGGCACTGGATGAAAAAGAGAAACAAGTTTCTTTAAATTTCTAAAATTATTTTAGGACTTATACGTTCAAGAAATATTCGTCCGGTTTTCCGAAAAAATATCTTTTTCTCCGACCCTTTCGAGGGACACGGGCAGCTACGAAAAAAACATTTTTTCGGAAAACCTAATGCTTTTTGTCGAAGCGCGTAAGCCGTATATTTAATATCAATGAGTAAAACAAAAAAAAGAATTATTTGGATTGTTGTTATTGCGATTATTGTCGGTGGATTTTGGTATTTTAAATCGAAGGGACCGGCAGTTGAATATATAACCGAAGAAGTGAAAAAAGGAAACATCGAAAGAACGGTTTCAGTTACTGGCGTGATGGTTTCGGAAAATCAAGTCGATTTGGCTTTTGAGCTTTCCGGACGCGTCGAAGCGGTGGATGTTTCCGTAGGAGATATTATTTCACAAGGACAGTTTATTGCCGGGTTGGATGATGGTATTTTAAATTCTCAACTGCAAGAAGTTCAACTGGCTTTGAATATTCAGATTGAAGCGGAAAAATTAGCCAGAAGAAATTGGAATTCTCTTAAGCCCGAAGAAAGACAGACGCAAAAAGATACCTCAGAAAAATCGCGCGCGGCGGTACGAACCGCAACAAATCAATTGGCGCGAGCTAAGCTTTATTCTCCAGTTGATGGAATTGTAACAGCGGTAAATATTAAAGAGGGAGAGGTGGCGACTGTCGGTGTGGCAGTTATTTCTGTGGCAAGTGAGGGTAATTTGGAAATTGAATCTAATATTCCTGAATCGGATATTGCTGAAGTGAAGCTGGGGCAAAAAGCCGAAGTAGTTTTTGATGCGCTTTCCAATGAGGATGTCTTTGAAGCTGAGGTGGTGGAAATTGATCCTGCTTCGACTGTTATCCAAGGAGTGGTATATTATCGGACAAAAATGAAATTAATTAGAGGTGATGAGAGAATAAAAATCGGAATGAGTCTGGATGCGGATATTTTGACGGCAAAAAAGGAAAATGTTTTGATGATTCCCGAGCGAGCGATCAAGACTGAAAACGGAGTTAAGACTGTGGAAATTTTGTTAGCTGAAAAAAATGAGACGGAAAAAGTTGAAATAGAAGTTGGTCTCAGTGGGGATGGAGGAATGATCGAAGTTTTTTCTGGATTGAAAGAGAAGGATAGAGTAGTGACGTTTGTGAAATAATTTTCAAAATATGTCGCTTATTCAAGTTGAAAATCTTTGCAAAATATATGATAACGAAGGTGTAAAAACTCAGGCGGTTTGCGGAGTTAATTTTGTTGTGGAAGAGGGTGATTTTGTGGCGATAATGGGACCGTCCGGAAGCGGAAAATCGACTCTGATGCAAATTTTGGGATTTCTTGATAGACCGACTAGTGGAAAATATTTTTTTGATGGAAAAAATACTAATGAATTTTCCGATGATTATTTGGCGGATTTGCGAAATAGAAAAATCGGATTTATTTTTCAAACTTTTAATTTGTTGCCGCGAACAACTGTCTTTGAAAATGTAGAATTACCGTTGCTTTACGACCGAAAAATAATCGGGCGCGATCGGAGTAATGAGGAGAAAATTAAAGAAGCCTTGAATTCGGTTATGATGGAGCATCGGATGAATTATTTTTCCAATCAGCTTTCAGGAGGGGAAAAACAAAGAGTGGCGATTGCCAGGGCGTTGGTGAATAATCCAAGTTTAATTTTTGCTGACGAGCCGACTGGAAATTTGGATTCTAAATCGGGAACACAAATAATGAAAATCTTGCAAAAATTAAATGATGAGGGAAAGACAATTATTTTGGTAACTCACGAAACTTTCACTGCTCGGCACGCCAAAAGAATTTTGTATGTAAAAGATGGAAATATTATTTCCGATGAAATTGTTAGAGAGCGAAGAATTGCCAAAGATGGAGAGATGCTTAAATAAATTTATAGTTTGAAATTTTTAATTTTGTAATTATTTAATTTTAAATTCAATTTAAATTTCGAATTAAAAATTATAAATTAATCTGTTATGCAGATTTTGAATCCCATTAAAATTTCATATAAGAATTTGGTGGCGGCGAAATTCCGCTCCTTTTTGACTATCTTGGGAATAATTATCGGAGTAGCTTCAGTAATTGTGATTATGGCGGTCGGGCTTTCAGCGCAGGAACTGATTTTGGATCAGATTCGCGGTATTGGATCGAATTTAATCGGGGTGCTTCCGGGTGCTTCGGAAGAAAACGGACCCCCTACAACAGCTTTGGGGATTTCCATAACGACGCTTACCTACGATGATTTGCAGGCAATGAAGGATCAAAGAAATATTCCTGAAGTCGAAGATGCTGCCGGATATGTTATGGGCACGAGTAAAATAAAATACGAGGAAGCGGATTTTACTTTTTCTTTTACTGGTACGACAGCGAGCTATGTTAATGTTGAGAACGCGGAAATGGAGGTGGGAAGATTTTTGAATGAAGAGGAGGAGATAAATCTTTCTCGTGTGGCGGTATTGGGAAGCGAGGTAGCGAAAGAAATATTTGGAACAGAAAATCCCTTGAATAAGAAAATAAAAATAGACGATAATAATTTTGCGGTTATTGGGGTTTTGAAAAGTCGGAGTAGTGCTGCTTTTGGAACATCCAGCCAGAATGATACAGTATATATCCCTCTGCGCACTGCGCAGAACTTGCTTTTGGGAATTAACCATCTTGGTTTTGCGAGATTAAAGGTAAGAGATAGTGATTTAATTCCGATTGCTATTGAGAATACAAAAATAACCTTGCGTGATCAGCATGATATTGATGATCCGGCTGACGATGATTTTTCGGTGCGTGATCAAGCGGCGGCGGTTGAAACGATTTCTAATATAACGGACGCTCTGAGATATTTTCTTTTAGCCATCGGAACTATTTCGCTAGTTGTCGGAGGAGTGGGGATTATGAATGTGATGCTTATTGCGGTAAATCAAAGGATTCGCGAGGTGGGACTTCGTAAGGCGATTGGCGCTAGGAATATCGATATTGCTTTGCAATTTCTGGTAGAGTCGGCGACCATATCTTTTTTGGGCGGAGCGATTGGAATTATCATTGGGATTTTACTTTCTTTTGTAATTTCAATTGTCATTCAGGTATTGGGGTATACTTGGCCGTTTTTGATTTCCTTTTGGTCGGTAATTGTGGCGGCATTGGTTTCAATAGTAATCGGAATTATCTTCGGAATGTATCCTGCCCGTAAAGCTTCGCAAGTTTCTCCAATGGAGGCGCTCCGATATGAATAGAATTTCACAGTTTAATTTTTCGTTCACAAAAATCCTTGCAGGCAGAATTTGTCGGGGATTTTTTTATTTTGAATTTTATTGAAATAAAGTGTAAAATGAAAGAAAGAGTAAAATGCAAAGATAATTTCTTTGTGATTAGTATGATATTAGCAAGTTTCACTAGGAAAAAATGGATTTCTTGAAGAAGATTCTCGATCGTAATCGCCGGAGGAAAGTGGGGAGTGACTGCAAAATGCAGGATGACCGGGAAGATCTAAAGATCCTCGGTTTTTTAACTGGCAAAATTGCGCTGTTGACAAGCTGTTAGTTTTGATGTATACTTGGATCTCGTAAATGGGTCATTGTTTTTCATATTAAAATTCCCAACTATAAGGAGCTATATGGGAGCGATCAGGGGCAGAGGGAGAAAAAGACGGAGACGAAAAAATTTTTGGAGCCTGCTTGAACGGGCAATGTCATTTTTCTTTATATCAAGAAAAAGGACGTAATCCGTTTCTTTCTCCCATTTATCGAAATCCTCCAGGGCACTGCCACGGAGGATTTTATTTTTTTCAAAAAAGCAGAACAGACTGAGGAGAAATTGCTCCTGGCCTGTTTTTTTATGCAAGATGTGTTAAGATGTTAAATAAACGGGGGTTATTTTTGTGATTTTTGAAATTTAGGTATGAAAACTTTTGGGATAATTTTGTTTATTATTTTCTTGCTTTTGGGTGGGACTTGGATTGTGCTTTCTGGGATGCATAAGGATGAGAAGGTTTTTGAGATTGTGAAAGACGAAAGTGGTTCCTGGAGTATTAAATTTGGCAAGACAGAGGGTGAATTTTTGAAGAATATGGCGAAAAAAGTTGAAAATTTGATTTATCGCGAAGCAACTAAACACAATCCGGAAGGAGATTTTCTTCCGGATCAAATTGATGATAGGATAAAAGAAGAGGTGAAAAATAGAATTGCAGAGTAATTTTTTTTGGTAATTTCAAAATATAGGATCTGCGCGATCATAAGATGCTTGACCGGTTTTCCGAAAAATATCTTTTTCTCCGGTTCTTTCGAGGGACACGGACAGCTGCGAAAAAAACATTTTTCGGAAAACCTGACACTTTTTATTTAATTGCGTAAGTTATAAAATATTATGTTAAACAAAATTGCAAAACATACAAATAAAATTTTGGTTTTTGTTATTAATATTCTCTTGGTAATTGTCGGATCTTTTATTATTAAAAACAGGGACAAGCATATTTCTATTGAGGTGGATACGGAAAAGGATTTATCTCCGGTAAGTTCGGATATTTTGGCAGATCAAGAGAAAATTTCGGTGGACAGGGAAAATAAGCTTCGCGATCTCAACTCTACTCCGAAAGAAATTCAACAAAAAGAAGTCACTACAACTACTACGACTACAACCACTGTGCCAAAGCCAAGCAAATCTTCCAGTGATAAAACAACTAAAAGTTCATAATATAGTACTAACTATATGAAAAATATGAAAAAAAGAATACTTTATTTATTTTTAATAATAATATTAATTGTCGGTTTTTCTTTGTGGTCGGGTAGACATCACGGATTATTAAGTATTAATGGATTTGTAATGACGGCTTGGGCGGATGATGATGAAGATGATGATGAAAAAGATGATGATGAAGATGATGAAGATGATGAAGATGATGAATATCGCTCAACTTCAACTTCATCCAGTAGTAGTTCTGGAAATACATCCGTAAAAACAAATGTGGATACACAAATAACTGTCTTTAAGGATAGTGACGGCGATGGATTGTTGAATAAAGATGATCCGCATCCGGATATGGCGGAAATATATATTGTCAAAGATGACAATCGAAATGGGATTGTGGATTCTTTTGAGTAGTTTTTAATTTTCGGACAATCGCACTAAAATATTTTTGTTGTGTGGTTGTCCCTCGCGGTGATTTTATGGGAGAAAAAGATATTTTGAAAAAAAAATTTGGGGTGCTGGGGACTGAGATTGAGATTCAAGTTGTTATTGATGAAAATGAAAGGGGCGGGGCGTGGAATAATCTGTTGGAAGCAAAAGATATTTATCAAAGTAAAGAAAAAGTACTGAGTAGATTTGATAGTAAAAGCGAACTCTCAAAATTAAATGCAAATTTGGGGAAATTTTTTAAGGTCTCGGATGATATTTTGTATTTGTCAAAAAAAGCATTGGAGTATTATAATATCAGCGATGGAATATTTGATCCGAGAATTTTGGATGCTTTGGAAAAAATCGGATATGATCGGGATTTTAAAAACATACAATCCGGAGGGAGCGACGGAAATATTTCCGATTTGAATGGAGACTTGGCTGATGATTTGATTGTTGATGGCCGCAATATTAAATTTGAAAAAAAGATGGATTTTGCCGGAATTGCCAAGGGATATATTACGGATGAAGTGGCGAAATTTTTAAAAGAGAAAGGTTGGAAAAATTTTTTAGTTGATTCGGGCGGGGATATGTATGCGAGTGGAACTAATATTAATGGAAGGAAATGGGCATTGAATGTCGAGGGAATCGATGAGAATAATTTGTTGATTCGAATTTCCGATCAGGGAATTGCTACTTCGGGAATAACGCGGCGCAAATGGAAAACAGGAGAAAAAAGAGTTCATCATTTGATCAATCCAAAGAAACCGAATGATTTTTATTTTGATTTAAAAACGGTCACGGCAATTTGCGAGAACGCGGAAATGGCGGATTTTTGGGCGAAAGTTTTATTTTTGGGCGGCATTAAAAAGGGTTTGCTTTTGGCGGAGGAAAAGGGAATCGAGGCGATTTTTTTGGATTATAATGGAAATTTTCACATAACTAGCGGTGCGAGAAAATTTTATTCCGGAAAGAAAAAATAGGGATCAGTTTGGATAAAAATAATTATTATATTTTTGTCCTTGTATATTTTGTGATTTTAAAGAAAACAAATAACATGAAAATGAATATTAAAAACAGGAAGGCGGTCTTAATTTTTAGTGCGTTGCTGATATTGATATTCAGTGCTTTTTCCTATGCGCAAGAGAATGATAAAAATGAGAATGAAAAAACGAAAGAGCTTGATTATGGAAATAATTTGATAATCGACAGTGATTTGGACGGACTTACGGATTTGGGAGAAGAGCAGATTTTCGGAACGGATAAGCTGAATCCGGATACTGACGGAGATGGAATTTTTGACGGAGTGGAGGTTGTTAATCATAGCGACCCACTTGATGCAATTTCTCCAATGGCAACGGAAATTATTACCAATAACGCCAAGGTGGTTGATCGGGAAGTTCCTTGGGCTTGGTATGTGGTGCGCGCCAGCGGATTTGTGTCTTTTATTCTTCTTTGGTGGGTGATGTTTACGGGATTGGCGATTCGCATTCCGATTTTGAAAAAAATAATCGAGCCGGAATATTCAATGAGTATGCATCGTTGGATTTCGATGCAGGCGATTCTTTTTACGTTGATTCATGGAACGGGACTTTTGTTTGATAAGTTTATGAATTTTTCTATTGCTGCAGTTTTTATTCCTTTTGTTTCCGATTTCAAACCAGAGTTGGTGACGTTGGGAATTTTCGGATTTTATTTGATGATAATTTTAACGCTCACTTCATATTTTCGAAGGTATATTTCTTTCGGGGTTTGGAGGTTTGTTCATTATTTTAATATTATTTTGTATGCGATCGTGGTGGCGCATGCACTTTTTCTTGGGACGGATATGCAAAATGAAATTGTGAGAAATATTTTCTTAGCAGTGAACGGTGTTTTGGCGGTTTTAATTGTGATAAATATTATTGTGAAAATTAAAAATGCGCATTTACATAAAAGTCATTCCGAGGTCGTCGATGAATAAGGTTGAAAAGATTTCCGAAGGGGAGTACAAAGTGAAACTTACCGCTCCGCCGGTTGACGGCAAGGCTAATGATATGTTAATAAAGATATTAGCGGAATATTTTGATGTTCCCAAAAGTTCTTTGAATATCGTCGGAGGCAAATCCGCCAGGACGAAAATGGTGGATATTGGGTGATTCCTTACTCTTTACAAGAATAGTGTCGGTGCTATAATTTAAATATGAAAAACAGTTTTCCATTAAACAACAATCAACAGCAAAATAACTGGCCTTTCCGGCAGCTTGTTTTCTGATTATTTTTTCAAAGAAATAAAATGGAAAACCGGCTGCAGGGTCGGTTTTTTTGTTGTTAAACCAAAGAATGACGGAGGTGGGGTATGTGCGAGATGCCGAATGGAAGAAATCTTATTATAGTAGATGGAGAGATTTGTGCAGTTAATCCGGGACCAAATTTGGTTCCGGCGACTGCCGAGGAGATCAGGGAGTTTGATCAAAGGAGGGGATTTATCCCTCCCAAAGAATTAGTGGATAACGAGATTCCGGTGTGAAAATTCACAGCAGGTTTCTCGAAAGCCGATTCGGGGCAAATGCTTCAGTCGGTTTTTTTATTTTTTTTAAAACTTGTCAAATGGTCGCATATGCGATTGGTTGACAAGTTATTGATTATTGTGGATTTTTTAAAGACAAAAGTTATAATTAATGTATATGGATTAAGTCTCTAATAATCTAAGAGTCTGGTTAGGGATGGTTAATATGTAATTTATAATTAATTAGAGCCTTGGTTGTTGATGTATAATTTATGACTAAATCGAAAATATTTTTGATTTTATTTTTGAGTTTTTTGATAGGGATTTTTTCGGCTTCTTTTTGGGATGTCGGATTTTTGAATTATTTTCTTGCTTTGGCAGCGGTGATGGTTTTTGTTTTGGGATATCGGAATAGAATCGGGGTGGTGATTTTTTTTGCGATCCTGTTTTTTTCTTTCGGAATTTGGAAAGTGCAAAGCGCGCTGGAAAATGTGGCGCGTTTTCAATCGCAAGATGGAATAGAATTTTCCGGAATAGCGACGGTAGTTCGTGAGCCGGAAGAGAAAGAATTTTATCAGGAAATCATTGTCAGACCGGAAGACGGAAAATATAAAATTTTGGTGCAAGGGGAAAAATATGCGAGTTGGGAATATGGCGAAGAGATGAATCTGAAATGCATCTTGAAAAAACCGGAAAATTTTTCTCCGGATTTTGATTATCGGATGTATCTTGCCAAAGATAAAATATTTTATATTTGCAAAAAACCTCAAGTGATGAAAAGTATGGAAGAAAATTCCGGTAATATTATTTTTGTCGGAATATTGAAGCTTAAGAATTTGATGGAGAAAAATGTAAATCGGGTTATTCCTGCTCCAGAGGCGGCTTTGGCAGATGGACTTTTATTTGGGGGGAATAATCGTCTGTCGAAAGAGTGGCAGGAAAAATTTTCCCGTACCGGCACTAGTCATATTGTGGCAGTGTCGGGATACAATGTGACGATTATTGCGGAATATTTGATTTGGCTTGGAATACTGCTTGGATTATGGCGACCAAGAGCTTTTTGGTTTGCCTTGGTCGGAATATTTTTATTTGTGGCAATGATTGGCTTTCCGTCTTCGGCGGTGCGTGCCGGAGTGATGGGTTCACTACTTCTTTGGGCGGTTAAAAATGGAAGGTTGGCGAATTCGTATAATGCGATTATTTTTTCTGCAGTGGTTATGCTTTTTCTCAATCCGTTTTTGCTTCGTTATGATATTGGATTCCAGCTTTCTTTTTTGGCGGCGTTGGGAATTATTGCGGCGGCTCCTTTTTGGGAAAAATATTTTGACAAAAAATTTGATGCGCTGGGAATTTTAGAAACGATATTGCTCACGCTGAGCGCGCAAATTTTTGTTTTGCCGATAATATTGTATAATTTTCATATGATGTCGTGGCTTTCCGTGGTTGTCAATGCTTTGATTCTTCCGATTGTGCCACTCACAATGCTTTTGGTTTTTCTGTCTTCTGTTTTGGGTTTCGTGTTCTTTCCGCTTTCAGTGGCGTTGGGTTGGGCGGGATATGTTTTGCTTAGGTATGAAACCGAGGTGATTGATTTTTTCTCTAAAATAAATCAAGCAAGTTGGCAGACGGAAAAGTTCGGATGGAAGATGGTCGCGGGGTACTATTTTTTTCTGGGCGGGATTTTTTGGATTTGGAAAAGATATAAAAATAAATCGGGGAAATTATATGAAAAATAAAAAAGTTATATATTTTTTTGTCGGATTGGGACTGACTTTATCCTTGCTTCTGGCGTCGATAATATTTTATTTGCAAAAATCAAATGAATTAAAAGTGGTTTTCCTCAATGTCGGTCAAGGGGATGCGATTTTGATTTCTCAGGGAAGTAGCCAAGTTTTGGTTGATAGCGGAAAAAGCGGAAAAATTGTTTTGGAAAAGCTGGGAAAATATATTCCTTTTTGGGATCGGCAAATTGAAGGGATTGTGATTACGCATCCGGATTATGATCATATCGCCGGCTTTGTGGATGTTTTGAAAAATTATGAAGTAAAAACGATCGTCAGAACGGGAGCAAAAAGTAATTCAAAGACTTTTGAGGCGCTCTCTGAAAAAATTTCCAAGGAAAATGCTCAAAACGTGGAAGCGCGAAGTGGAGTGAAAATGAAATTTTCTCGCGGAGCGCAGTTGGAGGTAAAATACCCAATTTTTTCCAAGGATATTTTTTCCAAAAATACCAATGATGAAAGTGTCGTGGTTGGGGTTGATTTTGGAGAGAGTAGTTTTCTTTTGACGGGGGATCTTCCGATGGAAAAAGAGAGCGAGTTGATTTCCGCCACCAAAAATATTAGCGCGAAAGTTTTGAAGGTGGCGCATCATGGATCTAAATATTCAACTGGCGATGAATTTCTGAAAATGGTCAATCCGTCGGAAGCGATTATTTCGGTGGGAAAAAACAACTATGGACATCCGACGCCCGAGGTGGTAGAAAGAATGGAGAGGCATGGAATAAAAATAATGCGAACGGATCAAGTAGGGGATATCGCGTATCGATGCAATGAGAAAAGTTGTGTTTTTAGTTCAGAGAGGTAATTTTTTTATGAAAATATTTCAAAAATTGAAAATAAAATGGGATCGAAAATTGTTGCGCTATTTTTTTGTGTTGGCGGCGGTTTTTGGTTTTTCAATTTGGCAGGGGTATTATTCCGCCAAGCAAAATACGGAAGAAGCGAATTTGATTGGCAAAGAACTTTCTTCCCAATTGGAATTTTTGAAAAACACAAATTCATTCGCGCTTTTTCTGATTATTTTTTTGAATAATTATGTGAAATCTTTGGCTGTCCTTTTGATGGGATCTTTTTTCGGGGTCGTTCCTTTTTTGATGATTTGGTTTAATGGATCGATTTTGGGAATATTGGTTTTTGTTTCAATGGCGGGGTTGGGCGGAGTTGCCAGTCTGAGCGGAGCGGAAATTTTTTGGTCGCTTTTTCCGCATGGAGTTTTCGAGGTTCCAGCGTTTTTGCTTGCTGGAGCGTGCGGAGTTTGGCTTGGGGAAAAGTTTTGGCGCAAGATTAGGCACAAAGAAGTATTTAAACCGAAGTTGAATTATTGTTTGGATATTTTTATAAAAATAGTGACCCCACTACTTTTCTTGGCGGCACTTATTGAGGTTTTTGCGACGCCGGTAATTGCATTTTTGCTTGGGTAGTTGATTTTATTTCCTTAGTTTGATATGGTGATTATATTAAAAAATTTAAAAAATATTAAAAACATATGGAAAAACATCCAAAAAATGAGAGAACATTGGTTATTATCAAGCCGGACGGAATTCAAAGAAGCTTGGTGGGGGAAATAATCAAGCGTTATGAGAGAGTTGGTTTGAAATTGGTTGCAATGAAAATGATGATTCCGACCGAGGATATGGCAGTGAAGCATTATTATGACGTGGGCGGAGATGCGTGGCTTGAGGAAGTTGGGAGAAAGGCGAGAGCGGCGTATGAGAAAAAAGGAATGACTAGTCCATATGCCACTAATATGGAAAATGGAAAAGCGGTAATGATGAGCAATGCCAAATATTTGAGTGCGGGTCCGGTGGTGGCGATGATTTGGCAGGGAAATCAAGCTTGCGCATTGGTGCGTAAAATTACCGGCGGAACGGAACCATTGACGGCGGATTTGGGATCGATTCGTAGTGATTTTACTTTGGACACATTTGCTTTGGCGGATACAGATCAAAGAAGCGTACGCAATCTTTTGCATGCATCCGGAAATCCTGAGGAGGCGGAAAAAGAAATTCCGATTTGGTTTGCGGAAAATGAAATTCTCAAATATAAGCACATCCAAGAAGCGATTTTGTATGATGTGAATCTGGACGGAATACTTGAGTAGGAATTAGGAGTCGGATTATTTTTTTGGGAATGTGAGAACCGGCTGGAATATGCCGGTTTTTTTGTATAAGGTATTTACTTTTAAAAAAATAAAATTTACCATTTAGAAACGGTCGTTTCTAAATGGTAAATTGATGGATAGGGAAGGAGGGAATTGGAACAAAGATTTGATTGTGGATAAGTTGGTTTGACAATATTTTTTTGTTTTACTAGAATATGAGTATGAATAATTTATCAGCTAAAATGTTGCTAGCCTATTTGCTAGTCCTCATTCTTGAGGGACATTTTTTGCCGGTTAAATTGAATTCATAATTTTAAGAGTAGTAGCATAGAAAAGAAATTCAACCCGGCAAAAAAGCCGGATTTTTTGTTGAATTTAAATGTAGCTCTTTAACAATCTGTATACTACAAAATCTTGCGATCGTGAGTGTTTTGTAGTAAATGGGTTTGGCGAAAAAAATAAAAAAGAGAAGGAGGAAAGTATGGGACCCGTTTGTTCTAATGGAATAGTTGAGAGTAATCAAAAGATTGTTGCGGCTGGTAATGAATTAGATTCGATACAGCGCCAGATTGACGCAGCTAAGAGGGCTGACGATACTGCTCGGGTTGCTGAATTAAGTCGCCAGCTCGAGGGGAAAAAGAATGTTGTTAGAGGCGATAGGCCATATTTTTAATGAGGAGGAATTTTTATGACAGATAGCAAATGTTTGTATGAAAACGGTTGTCAGAGCTGTATTGCTATGTGCGCTGTTGGAAAATGTCCGCGAATGCAGGGAGTGGATGTTTTTTCTGCCTTTGGCAAGAAAAAGGCGTGTATTAAGCTTGCTGGAAAATAATATTTTTTTCCATATTATATAAAGGGTTCGGTCGAAAATTTGACCGTTCCCTTTTCTTTTTTTGTGAATCTTTCTATTTTACAATATGCATTTCCATTGTGTCTGCGTTGAGAATGACTGCCATAGAGTGCATTTTTCCGACCATATCTGGCAAATTTTTCTTGATAATGTCTTGCGTGAGGCGGTTGAGATAGAGCGTGCGTTCTTTGGCGCGCGAAATTTCTGCGGCGTCCGAGTATACCGCGGATGACAAAAGCACGAATTCTTTTTGTCCGCTTTTCGCGTTCATATTCGATTTGATGATATTGGCGGCGGTTTGAATCGGTTCGCCGATATTCGGGTCATATGGACCGACAATCATTGCAATATTCGGCGTGTGCAGCCAATCAAATCCTTTTCCTACTGCCAAAATCCATTCGCCGTGAACCATTTGTTTGAGAGGCTTGCCAGTGTTTGTTGTTTGTTTGATGCAACGCATATTTCCTTGTACCAGTGGAATTAAATCAGAAAGAATTCGTTCCGGCATTGATGGATATAATTTTCCAAAAAGTGTTTTCAAATTTTTTTCATCACTATCTTTGATTGTCGCTACATCCATAATTTGTCCATTTTCTCCATGGAAAATCAAAGCGTCTTTGTCCGTTTCCAGTCCGACCAGAATTGGAAAAACTACCCCGTTGTTTTCTCCATATGTGCGCAGAATTTGTTTGCGGAATTCTTCTGTGAATCTTTTCGATTCTTCACAGTCATAATGAAATCCGGCACATCCGCGATGCTGGTCTCCTTCAGAATAATGATATGTCACCAGGACGAGCGTGCGGTTTCCTTTGGCTACGGCTTTTTTCACATAGCGGTCGAAAGATTCGTTCAGGAGCGGCCAACCGAGATCGAATTTTCCTCCGATGTTGCGGAAGGGGTGCATAATTCCTAGCGGAGTTTGGGTGACAGTCGGCATATGAATGCGCCCGTCCATACATTTGAAAACAATCACATTGGTCGGATGTTTTGCCAAATATAGTTCTCTTTCGAGTCGTTGGCTTTGAAACATTTCCGAATGTTTTTTGTTCAACTCAGTAATGAGTTTGATTTTATTTTCCATAATTTTTTACGTTTTTAATTAGTTTGGACTTTGGATTAGTATGATACATTGTAAGTGTATAATAAAGGGTGAAAAAATCAATAATTTTGGGATATTGAAAAAAATAAAAGGGCGTGGTATATTGCGGAGGAAAACAATAGGGCGGGCGGAAAAAATTTTCCGCTCAAAAAAATTTTTCAAGGAGGGAATAAATTATGCCTGACATGGGAAAGAAGTGGTTAGCGTTGAGCGAGAAGAGTTCAGCAGGGAAATTGCGGATTCCTGCTGCCGGATTGAATGATGGCGTAAGCAGTTTGTATCGCGGGACCGTCTATCATCCCGAGAGCGGAGAGTTGTTGATTCGGGAAGATACTTCGGGTTGTAGCGGTGAGTTTCCTTCTGCGGGTGGCATTTGCCCGTGCAGCCGGACATACAGCGGGTAATTTTCTTTGGTTCTTTTTTTTGGAGCTTTCGATCAGTGTTTGCGTGAATCTGCGCAATTAGGTCGATTGCTCCCTTTCTTTTTTTGAAAAATTATATTATGCTGGAAAAGAAATGAAGTAGAGTAGAATAAGACAAATAGGACGCATAAGACATATAAGACTTATATAATTTTATGGATAATTTACCAAATCATATTGTAATAATCCCTGATGGAAATCGCCGATGGGCAAGAGAAAGAAATCTTAAGCCATGGGAGGGGCACGAGGAAGGAGCGAAAAATATCGAGGCGCTGGTGCGCAAGGCGTTGGATTTGAAAATAAAAAATATTTCTTTTTGGGGATCGTCTTTGGGAAATCTGGAAAAGCGTCCGCTTTTGGAAAAGAAAGCGCTTTTGGATATTTATGACCGGTATTTTGCAAAGTTGATCAATAGTGAGGAGGTGCGAGAAAATGAGGCGCGAATCAATATTATTGGCAGATGGAGGCAGTATTTCCCTGCTTCATTAATCAAGACACTGGAAGGCGGAATCGAGAAAACCAAAAATTACAAAAATTACAATCTGAATTTTTTTCTGGCTTATGACGGAGATGACGATATGCTTGAGGCGGTAAAGAATATCGCAAAAAAAGAATATCGGGCGGGGGATATAAATGGAGAGATTATTAAGGAAAATTTAATGACGAAGGATTTGCCGGCAGTGGATTATATGATTCGCACGGGAGGCGAGCCTCATTTGTCGGCGGGATTTTTGATGTGGGATACAGCGGATGCGCAGTTATATTTTTCCGAGAAATATTTTCCTGATTTCGGAGTAAAAGAATTTGAGGAGGCGATCGCGGAATATCAAAGGAGAGAGAGGAGAAGGGGGGAATAATTTCTAATTTACCTAATTTCTAATTTCTAATAAATTTACAATCAATTTTTAAAATTGGTTATTGATCATTGATAATTATGAAGATTTTTAAGTTAGTTTTTATTCTGCTGATGATGTTTGTTTTTGCATTTCCGGTTTTTGCGCAAGATTCCAAGAAACAGGCAGTGTATTTTTATGCATCTTGGTGCGCTCACTGCCAGAATGTGGAGGCTTATTTTGAGAAAGAGGGATTTTATGATAAATATGACATTGTGAAGCTTGATTATGATAAAGAAGAGAATAAAATTCTTTTGGCAAAAATATTTTCTGCAAAAGGATATAAAAATCTGGGAATTCCCGCGATTATTATTGATAATCAGTTGATCTCCGGCGATGAGCCGATAATTAAAAATTTTGTCAAAAGAATAGAGTCTTCTAATGGAACCGCGGTTGATTTTGTGAATGGTTTTGCCGAAGAAGAAAGCAAAGTAAGTAGTGATGGTTTGTCGTTTCCGGTCTTGATTGGAGCGGCATTGGTGGATGCAATCAATCCTTGTGCGTTTGCCGTGTTGATTATTTTAGTGGCGACAGTAGTTGGAGCGCAAGGAAGAAAAAAAGCGCTTTGGTCCGGATTGCTTTTTTCACTGGCAGTTTTCATTTCATATTTTTTGATGGGGCTGGGGTTGTATAAAGTGATTACAATTTTTAATCTTCCAAAGATAATCTCAATTATTGTTGGGGTTTTGGCGATTGTGATTGGACTAGCGAATCTTAAGGATGCTTTTTGGCACGGAAAAGTTTTTTTGATGGAGGTACCGATGAGTTGGCGACCAAAAATGAAATCAATATTAAAAAATGTTACTAGTCCATTGGGAGCGCTTGGAGCCGGATTTTTAGTGAGTCTTTTTTTACTTCCTTGTACGAGCGGTCCGTATATTGTCGTACTTGGTCTTTTGGCGGAAAAAGTTCAAATTTCTCGGACACTTTTATTGCTTACTGTATATAATTTAATTTTTGTTCTTCCGATGGTGATGATTACCTTGGCGATGTATTTCGGACTTCGCGGAGGAAAAATGGAGCAGTGGCGAACAAAAAACATACACTTGCTTCATGGCGCCGCCGGAGTTATAATGACAGGGATAGGAGTCTATCTTATAGTCAGTTGGCTATAATAATTTTTAATTTAAAATTTTTAATTTTTAATGATTTAATTTTGGAAATTCCTAATTAAGTTAAAATTTAGAAATTAGAAATTACGAAGTTATATGGAAGTAACTTTTACAGATGCAAATTTTGATCAAGAAGTTATCAAAAGCGAAAAGATTACTTTGGTGGATTTTTGGGCGCCATGGTGCGGACCGTGCCAGATGATGGGACCGATTATTGAGGAATTGGCGAAAGAAGTCGGCGATAAGTTCAAGGTCGGAAAATTGAATGTGGATGAAAATCCTGAAACATCCCAAAAATACGGGATAATGTCCATTCCGGCCATCAAGATTTTCAAAGGTGGCGAAGTGGTAAAAGAATTTGTCGGAGTGCAAGATAAGGACAGCTTGAAAAATGAACTCGAATCTTTGTAGAAAACAAATGTTTTATGAATATATATTCCAACCAACTCCGACTCAATGTCGGAGTTGGTTTTTTTATTGACATAACGATGTTTTTTTGCGATAATTTTTTGAAGAGATGAATTTAAAAAAGTACTTTTATAAAAACCATTCTCCAATAAAAGGAGGTGAAGAGGATGAGTCAAATGGAGAGAAAAATGCTAGAAGATTTCTTGAAAAAATCTGGGTTTGATAATGCAGATGGTGCGATGGAGGCGCTTGAATTGTATTATCAGATTATGATGAGGGGGAGATTCAAGTTGGCCCCAAAGGAAAGGATCGACGAGGAGCTTCTCAGGAAGGCTATCCAAGTTGTTACTAAGGATAGGGTGGAAGGAATTCTTCTTATTCCTATGAATAAATTTTTTATTATCAGAGGAGGGGTAGTGTCTTTTGATGCCTATCTGAAGGGAAATTTCTCTTATATATGGAAAGAGGAATCCAAGAATGATGGAACTCTGACGCTTTTGAGTGAGCGGTTTTGGGATGGTATTGGACGTGATATTGCTAAAGTTTTTTTTGACAATATCGATGACACTTTTAGTTATAAATACGGTGTCAGTGTCCGAAATGCTCTGAATAAAAATTTTTTTTATTTCTTGTGGTTTTTTTTGAAAAAGGATGTTGAGCAGACCAAGCGCCTTGAGGCCACGCTTAAGTTCTGGGGAAAGTGCTTTATCGTAGGAAAGAAAAAAGGTTCGGGAGTTTGGCTGGTTGCGACGAAAAGTATCAAGGAGGATGTTTTGGCTAAATGAGGGATCAGCGAGAAATCGCCATCCCTCTTTTTTATTTGAAATTTTGTCTTGCGAATGGTAGTATTATGAATAAGTGTGAGATATTTGGTATAATGTATTAAGTATAAAAAATTAACAAAAAACAGAATTATGGAGAATGAAAAGAAGATGTATGATTTGATTATTATCGGGGCGGGACCGGCCGGGTTGGGAGCCTCGATTTATGCTTCAAGGTATAAGCTGGATCATATTGTGATTGGAAATGAAATCGGCGGGCAGGTAGTGGAAGCCTCTGAAATAGAAAATTGGGCGGGAGAAGTTTCTATTCCGGGAAAAACTTTGATGGAAAAATTCGAGCACCACGCGCGTCATTTCGGAGTAAAAATTATCCAATCGGATGTATCTTCGGTGGCAAAAGCAGAAGAAGGATTTGAGATTATGGCGGGTGGAGAAAAATATTTGGCAAAAAGTTTGATTTTGGCGCTGGGAATGAAACCGAGAAAAATGAATGTTCAAGGAGAAGACAAATTTGTCGGCAAGGGTGTGTCATATTGCGCGACTTGCGACGCGATGTTTTTTCGAGAAAAAGATGTGGTGGTGATCGGAGGAGGGGATGCGGCGGCAACCGCGGCGATTCATTTGACTGAATTTGCCAAAAGCGTAAAGCTTGTTTATCGCGATGCGTATAACTGGGAGCCATCTTGGGATGAACAGATTGAAAAAAGCGGAAAAATCGAGAAAATAAAAATGAATAGCGTGAAAGAAATTTCCGGCGATGCAAAAGTTTCCGGAATTGTTTTGGACGTTGATGGTCAGGAGAAAAAAATAGACGTACAAGGAGTTTTTATTGAAGTGGGAACTACTCCCGGAGTGGCGATTGCGCAAGGACTTGGCGTGGCATTGGATGAGCAAAGTTATATCGTTGTCGACCAAACGCAAGCGACTAATGTGGAAAATGTCTACGCCGCCGGAGACGTAACAACCGGATCAAACAAATTCCGCCAAATAATCACCGCAGTCGCCGAGGGGGCTGTAGCGGCGGGATCGATTTATAAAAAGCTAAAGATTAATAAAAAATAAAACGTAGTTTTGTTCCGATGCTTGTAAAAATTATTATTAAGTGATAATATATCATTGTAAATAATGATTTTAAACAAAATGAAAAAGAAAAATACGGAAAAAAACTTGCCAAACAAAGGTGAAGTTATCATCTATAAAACTTCAAAAAATGAAGTCGCTTTGGATGTGCGGTTGGAAAATGAAACGGTGTGGTTGACGCAAAAGCAAATTGCCATACTTTTTAACACCGAAAGAAGCGTTATTACGAAGCATTTGAGGAATATTTTTGTATCAGGTGAATTAAAAGAAAAAAGCAATGTGCAAAAAATGCACATTGCAAATTCTGATAAGCCGGTAAATTTTTATGGCTTGAATGCTATTATTTCAGTTGGCTATCGTGTTAATTCTAAGCGTGCTACTGAATTCAGAATTTGGGCTACTGAAATTTTGAGGGATTATTTAATTAGAGGCTATGTGCTGAACGATAAAAAACTTCTCGATGCAAAAGAAAAATTATTAGAATTAAAAAACACAATTAATTTTTTGCAAGAAAAATCCAAAAGCAATTCATTGGCTGGACAAGAAAGTGAGATTTTGGATTTGCTTTCGAATTACGCCAAAACTTTATCTATTCTTGAAAAATATGACAAAGAGAAATTGGAAGCGCCAAAAGGCAGTAAGAGTAAATTTGTTTTGAAATATGATAATTGTCTGAAAATAATTTCTGAATTGAAAGAGAACTTGATCACCAAGAAAGAAGCTAGTAGTCTTTTCGGCAGTGAACGTGGCGGAAGTTTTGAAGGAATAATAAAAGGATTATATCAGACTTTTGGCGGCAAAGAATTGTATGCAAGCTTTGAAAGCAAGGCTGCGCATTTGTTGTATTTGATAATTAAAGATCATCCTTTTTCCGATGGTAACAAAAGAACCGGCGCTTTTTTGTTTGTGTATTTTTTGGACAAAACTAATTATTTGTATCGAAAATCAGGCGAAAAGAAAATCAATGATAATGCCTTGGCGGCATTGGCGCTTTTGGTTGCGGAAAGTAATCCAAAAGAAAAAGAGGTGATGGTGAAAATAATAATGAATTTAATAACAGAATAAAACTTATGCATAAATCAATTGAGTTATCAAAAAAGTTGGGCGGGAAGATCGAGGTTTGTTCCAAGCAGAAATTGACCAAGGATAATTTGGCGGTTTTGTATACGCCCGGAGTGGCGGAGGTTTCCAAGGCGGTGGCAAAAAACAAAAAATTGTCTTTTGAATATACGATTCGCAAAAATACCGTGGCGGTGGTTTCAGATGGTAGTGCGGTCTTGGGGTTGGGAAATTTGGGGGCGATCGGTGCACTTCCTGTAATGGAAGGCAAAGCGTTACTTTTTAAAGAATTAGGAGGAGTGGATGCGTTTCCGATTGTTCTTGATACGCAAGATACAGAAGAAATCATCAAAATCGTCAAGGCGATCGCACCGACTTTTGGAGGAATAAACTTGGAAGATATTTCAGCTCCGCGATGTTTTGAAATCGAAGAAAGACTCAAAAAAGAATTAGATATTCCGGTTTTTCATGATGACCAGCACGGGACGGCTATTGTGGTTTTGGCAGGGCTCATCAACGCGCTTAAAGTTGTTGGAAAAAATATCAAAAAAGTGAGAATTGTAATTTCCGGAGCGGGAGCGGCAGGAACGGCAATAATGAAATTGTTGATAAAATATGGCGCTAAAAATATTTTGATGGTCGACAGTCAGGGAATAATTTTCAAAGAGAGAGCAGGAGGATTGAATGACGCTAAAATGGAAATTGCGCATCTTACTAATTCAGAGAATATCCAAGGGACAGTTCAGGATGCGCTAGTTGGTGCAGATGTTTTTATCGGCGTGAGCGCGCCGAATATTTTGAAACATACGGATATTTCCAAAATGAATGAAAAATCTATCGTTTTCGCGATGAGCAATCCAACTCCGGAGATTATGCCGGAAGAAGCAAAAAAAGGAGGCGCGTATATCGTGGCAACCGGGCGCAGCGATTATCCAAACCAAATCAATAACGTCTTGGCTTTTCCGGGAATTTTTCGAGGCGCACTGGATGCAAGGGTAAAAAATATTTTAGATATGCACAAAATCAAAGCTGCCAAGGCATTGGCTAATTTGGTAAAGAAGCCAAATCGTGGTAAAATAATGCTATCAGCATTAGACAAAAAAGCAGTTAAGGCAGTAGCGGGAGTATTTAAATAAATTCTTTGCTAAAAGTAAATTGGAGTTAATGCGGGATAGATAATATATAAAATGTTTCTAATTTAAAATAATTGAGTTTCAGTTCGTATATTTTTTGTACGAATTTGTAATTCATATAGAGAGACTATGAAAATACAAAAACAAAAAATAAATTTGGAAAGTACGCATCAGATTGAGTTTATGGATATTACTGATCAGGTTCAGGAGGTGATTGATCATAGTGGAATTCGTGAGGGACAAGTTTTGATTTATTCTCCGCACACGACAATGGGAGTGGTAATTAATCATAATGAGCCGATGTTGGTGCAGGATTTTATGCGAATTTTATATAAACTGGTTCCGGTAGATGATCAGTATTCGCATGATCTTTTTGAGCTTCGAAAAAATGTGAAAGCGGACGGTAGAAGTAATGGACATTCTCATTGCAAATCAATGTTGCTTGGTGTGAGCGAAACTCTTCCTGTAGAAAAAGGGAAAATGATACTTAATGAGAGGCAGAGTGTTTTTGCGGTAGAATTGGATGGGGCTAGAAAAAGAGATGTAGTGATTCAAATAATAGGAATATAAATACATCTTTGGATAAAGGTTAAAATATTTGACGGAGGCGTTTTTTGTTTGTATTTTTTGTAAAATTATATTTTATGAACAGATTGGCGAATAATTTGATTCAAAAAGGAGTTTTAAAGTCGGATAATATTATCAGGGCATTTTCTGAGGTTAACAGAGCGGAGTTTGTTCCTTCAGATATGGTGAGTGAGGCGGAGGCGGATATACCACTTCCAATCGGATACGGACAAACAATTTCTCAGCCGACAACTGTGGCGATTATGTTAGAACTTTTAAACCCGGAAGAAGGTCAAAATATTCTAGATGTGGGTAGTGGGAGTGGATGGACAACGGCAATTTTGGCTTGTATTTCCGGAGAAAGAGGAAAAGTTACAGCATTAGAAAGAATTTTGGAATTGTGTGAAATTGGAAAGGATAATATTGATAAATTTGATTTTTTAAATAAATATCAAATAGAGTTTCAGTGTATTGATGCGACCGAAGGTTTCGAAAAAAATGCTCCGTATGATCGAATTTTGGTTTCCGCTGAAGTTGAAGAAATCCCCGAGTCATTTAAGAGGCAATTGAAAATTGGAGGAAAAATGGTTATTCCTATTCATAATAGTATTTGTTATGTGGAAAAAAAATCGGAAGATGATTTTTATGTGGAAGAATTTCCCGGTTTTGTTTTTGTTCCTTTTATTGTTAAATCGCAATAATTTATGGTAATGATCAAGAATATTTTTGCTGTTTTTATTTTCATTTTTATTTTAATAGTGGGAGGATTTTTTTATTTGCAAAATCAGATGAATTTTTCTCATGGAGATTTTTCCGGAGAAAAAGATTTCACGATAGAAAAAGGAGCGGATGCTATGGAGATAGGAGAAAATTTAGAAAGCGAAGGGTTAATATCTAACAGCAAGCTGTTTGTTTTTTATCTTTGGAAACATAACTTGCGCGGGAAAATAATTGCTGGTGATTATGTGATTTCTTCCAATCTTACAATTGCGGATATTGCAGTTTTAATAACTACCAAAAAAGAAGATAATCAAATAAAAATAACAATTCCTGAAGGTTGGAGAAACTTGAAAATAGCTGAGAGATTGAAAAGTAATAAATTGCCAGTAGATGAATTCGAAACGCTTTCTAAGGATCCTAAGTATTTTCAGGGAAAATACGGATATGATTTTTTGAACGATATTCCAAACGGCTATGACCTCGAAGGATATCTTTTTCCGGATACTTATTTTTTTACCAAGGATGCAAGCGCTGAGATGATTATTAAGAAAATGCTGGACAATTTTGAGCGTAAAGTTTTGGCGGATATGATTTTGGAAATAAAAAGTCAAGGGAAAAGTTTGTATGAAATTATTTCAATGGCGAGTGTTATTGAAGGTGAGGTGCGTTCGCAAGATGATCGTAAGCTGGTGAGTGGAATTTTTTGGAACCGCATTAAATCGGGACAGCCTTTGCAAAGTTGCGCTACTCTTGCTTATGTTTTAGGGGAAAACAAGAAACAATATTCATACGCAGACACGCAAGTGGATTCTCCATTTAATACGTATCAAAACCCGGGACTTCCGCCCGGACCGATTTCCAATCCGGGAATTTCTGCTATCGAAGCGGCGATTTATCCGGTTGAAACAACTTATAATTATTTTCTTTCCAATCCCCAGACCGGAGAAACCGTTTTTTCTCGCACGCTTGATGAACATAATACAAACAAGGTGAAAAATGGGTTATGAAAAAATATTGGATGGTATTTCGCTTGAGTTGGGCGAGGCAGTTTGAATATCGGTTTAATTTTTTTTTCGGGAGAATGCGCAATATCATTGTACTCCTTTTGCTTTTTTATGTTTGGAAAAGTTTGACTCTGCGAAATGGAAGCTTTGCTGGATATTCGGAAATAGAAATTATTACTTATGTGTTTATGGTTAATATTCTTCGCGCAGTTATTTTTGGAAACCAAGGAATAACGGAAATTACCAGAGAAATAAATCAAGGGATTTTTTCAAAGTACTTGGCAATGCCGGTAAATTATTTTTGGTATAATTTTTTTCGGCAATTGGCGCAAAGATTGATTAGTTTGATTTCGGCGATTATTGAAGTTGTTATTTTCGCAATTATTTTGAAAGTAGACATATTTGCGCAAACAAATTGGGTGATTTTGCTGTGGTTTGGAGTTTCGGTATTTTTAGCGATTTGCTTGTATTTTGTTTTGAGCTACCTGACAAATCTTTTGGCATTTTTTTCGCGTGAAGCGATTGGTCCAAAGTTTCTTTTTGATTGGATTTTGGAATTTGGAAGCGGAGCCTATTTTCCTTTGAGTATTTTGTCGAGAATATTTTTTATCCCATTAATGTTTTTGCCGTTTGCGTATTTGGTTTATTTTCCGGTAGAAATTTATCTCGGACGCGTGAGTTTTTGGCAGGCAAATATTGGAATTTGTTTTCAGATTTTTTGGATTTTGGTTGCAGGATTGATTACCAGAATAGTTTGGAAAAAAGGATTAAGGAGATATTCAGGGGAAGGAATATAAGGAATATAGCAAAAATTTCTAATCTCTAATCCACCTAATTTCTAATTATGAATATTGAGAAATATTTCAAAATTTGGAAGCAATTGGTTTCTTGTGCGGCAGGAAGTTATCTTTCCAATCGCCTTGAAAGCGGAGGGTATTTTTTGGGCAAGCTGGTGCGATTTGGATTTTTCTTGTTGCTGATTGTTTCGATTTTCAATTATACAAACACAATGGCGGGATATTCGAAATATGAGGTGATTTTGTTTTTTCTTACTTTCAATCTTTTGGATGTTTTGGCGCAAGCATTTTTTCGGGGGATTTATATGTTTCAAAATGATGTGAAACAGGGAAATTTTGATTATGTTTTATCGAAGCCGGTAAATCCCCTTTTTTATTCAATGAGTCGGATTACGGATATCATGGATATGATTTTTCTATTTCCGATAAGCGGACTGATAATTTTTACGGTTTATAAATTACCAATTGATGTTGGCTGGGAAAATATTTTGGGATATGCGGTGTTTATTGGAATTGGAATGGTTATCGTAATCGCAATCCATATTTTGGCTGCTTGTGTGACAATTTGGAGTGTGGAAAATGAAAATACGATTTGGGTCTATCGTGATGCAATGACAGTTGGGCGCTTTCCGCCGGAGATTTTTTCTGTGACTGTGCAGGCCGTTTTCACTTTCGTGATTCCGATAATTGTGATTGTGGCATTTCCAACTAAGACATTACTTGGTCTTTTGAGTTGGCAGTGGATGGTCTTTGGGGCAGTGTATGCCATTTTGTTTTTTGCGGTAAGTCTGATAATCTGGAAAATAAGCCTAAAAAAATATTCCAGCGCAAGCAGTTAAAATATGAAAAAATATTTAGCCATTGTAAAAAATAAGTTGCAGGAAATGTTTGCTTATCGATATGATATTGCCATGTATACTCCCGGCAATTTTTTGGAGCTGTTTTTTTCTTATCTTCTTTGGACAGTAATTTTTCAAACCGCTGATGTTGTACGCGGATACAACTACAATGAAATGGTAACATATATTATTGTTGGTTGGATTTTTATGTTTATTACGGCCAACTACGATTTCGAAGAAACTGTTTCCAAGGATATTAGACTGGGCAGGTTGACAAATTATCTGGTAAAGCCAATGAGCTATTTGAAATATGTGACGATGGTTGCAATCGGAAGAGTGATAATCGCTTTCGGATTTGTTATTTTGCAGTCAGCTTTATATGTGGCTTTGTTTGGAAAAAATATGATTGTTGATTTGGATGCGCCAAAAATTTTGATTTTGCTGGCGATGGTATTTCTGGCTTTTTTTATCAAACTGTTTTTTGCGATTATAATTGGGATGATTTCTTTCTGGACAATGGAGGTTGTTGGACTGAAAGATTTTTTGAATACTTTGGCGAGATTTTTTTCAGGAGCTTATTTTCCTTTAGTGATGTTACCAGCAGTTTTTGTAAAAACTAGTATTGCTTTGCCTTTTGCATATACTTTCTTTGTCCCAGTTCAGTTTTATTTGAATAAAATTAGCTATGCAGAAGCAGTCAGAGGTGTTGGGATACAGATAATTTGGATAATATTATTATATTTTGTTGCAAAGATAATTTACGGATTTGGATTAAAAAAATATGAAGGTTTTGGAGCTTAATACTTTCAGTAAAATAAAATCGATTATAAAAATTGAAATCCAAAGACAATTGTCTTTTCGGGTTGATATTTTATTTTATCGTTTTTCTAATATCATAGACATCGGTGTACAGATTATAATTTGGACAATTATTTTTCAGACTAATGAAGTTGTTTCCGGCTACACATATAGTGAGATGATGACATATATTATTATTGGATGGATGATGATTTATCTTACAGCTAATTATGGCTTGGAATATAATATTTCAAGAGATATACAGGAAGGTAGACTGTCTAATTTTCTAATTAAGCCAATTGATTATATAAAATATATTATTATTTATACTTTTGGCAGAAACATAATTGCTCTTGGTTCCGGAATATTTTTTGCAACTATTTTGATATATATAATGTTTGACAAAATCATTATCACAGCTGATCCTGTCAAATTGATTGTGATTTTCATTATGCTGCTTGGTGGATTTTTTATTAATCTTTTTATTACAATTCTGATCGGGATGATCGCTTTTTGGACGACAGCGGTGAGTGGAAGCAGGTATTCAATTAGGGTTCTTGTCGGTTTTTTATCCGGTAGAGTTTTTCCACTTAATATGCTTCCAATCTTTTATTTTAAAATATTTTTATTTTTTCCGCTTGCGTATATTTATTTTATCCCACTTCAGCTTTATCTTGGAAAAATTTCCCTTTCGCAAAGCTGGTTTTATTTGGGAGTTGAAATTTTTTGGCTGATTTTACTTTATGGAATTATCAGGCTATTATATAAAAAAGGATTGAGGAAATTTGAAGGGATTGGAATTTAAAAAGTTTATTGACTGGATTTTCGCTTTTGCGGGAATGACAGTGGGAAAATTATGGCGATTATTGAAGTTAAAGATTTAAGCAAGAAATACGAATATTACAAAAAACAGCCGGGGCTTTGGGCTTCGGTTAAGAGTCTTTTTTCGCGCGAAAAACTTTTTAAGGACGCGGTGAGGGATATAAGTTTCAAGATAGAAGAAGGTGAATTAGTCGGATTTTTAGGACCTAATGGCGCCGGTAAAACCACGACACTCAAAATGCTTTCGGGAATTTTGCATCCGGATGGAGGGCAGGCGCGTGTGTTGGGATTTGATCCATATGAGCGTCAGGCGGAATATCAAAAACAATTTGCTTTGGTGATGGGAAATAAAAACCAGCTTTGGTGGGATCTTCCTGCGATGGAAAGTTTTGTGCTTAACAAAGAAATATATGAAGTTTCCGATGAAGATTTCAAAAAGAATCTGGATGAGTTAGTTGAACTTTTGGATTTGAAAGATGTTTTGGATGTTCAGGTGCGCAAGCTTTCGCTTGGACAGAGAATGAAATGCGAATTGGTAGCGGCGCTCCTTCATAAGCCGAAAGTTTTGTTTTTGGATGAGCCGACTTTAGGATTGGACGTTGTGGCGCAAAAAAATGTGCGGGATTTTGTAAGGAAATATAATAAGTTAAATAAGACTACAATCATCCTGACTTCGCATTATATGGAAGACATCAAAGAACTTTGCGAACGGGTGATTATTATCGATAAGGGAAAAATAATCTATGACGGAAAATTAGACGAACTTATTAAAAAATATGCGCCATACAAAAAAATAAAAATAATTTTTGATGGTGAGAAAATTTCCCGTGACCAATTGAGTGAATTTGGGGAAGTGGATGAAATTAATTCCCACTTCGCCTCACTGAAAGTTCCGCGTGAAAAAACCAAAGAAATTGCTTCAAGAATTCTCATTTCCAGCTTGCCCGTGGATGATATTTTGATTGATGAAATGCAGGCGGATGAGGTTATCCGGGGGATATTTTCCAAAGAAGGGGCGGAGGTTTGATCATATGTTAACCTTTTCTCACACCTTTTTGTAAGTCGGATTATTACTTGCTATAATGCTAAATTGTAGCTTGTGGAAAAGTTTTTTTAGGATGTTTTTTGTTGCAAAATTTGTAGAGGCTTGACAGGATTTTATTGTTTGCTATTATGTTATGGCGGTTTGGAAATATAACTTTATCAAAATAAAAATCTGATTAAGAAATTAATCGCAAAAGTTAATAAAAGAGGCGGGTGAAATATTTAACAGAGTTTTGTTAAATATATTTCTCGCGATGGGCGAGTTTTTTGTTTGTCATTTGAGAGTTGGGTGAAAAAAATTATGCCGAAATATTCTATATTATTATATGTAAAAAATACATATATAGTATGAAAAATTTTCCGCATAAGTTTGAAACTTGAAAACAGAATATCAACGAGCATCTATGTTTTTTTATTGTCTTTGTTAAAGTGAGCGGGAAAACGAGGCGATGGAAAAAATAGATAAAATGTAGGTAAAATAAATGCAATTTAACTAAGACAGTTAATTTTTTCCGAAAGGTGATTATTAACTGTTAACTTAAATAAAAAGTAAAATAAGAAAGGTTACTTAAAGCGTATGGAGGATGCCTAGACTGAAGTAAGCGATGAAGGACGTAGCAGGTTGCGATAAGCCTCGGGGAGCTGCCAAGCAAGCTTTGATCCGAGGATTTCCGAATGAGACAACTCTTCGCCGATGAGGCGAAATCATTAACTGAATTCATAGGTTAATGAAGCACACCCTGGGAACTGAAACATCTTAGTACCAGGAGGAAAAGAAAACAATAGTGATTCCGCAAGTAGTGGCGAGCGAAAGCGGAACAGCCGACACTCTTTAGCATTGATCCAATAGAATGTCTCTGGAAAGAGCGACCATAGAGGGTAATAGTCCCGTATATGAACGATTGATGTGGAAATAGGTGTGTCAAAAAGTAGGGCGGGACCGGAGAAATCCCGTTTGAAGATGGGAGCACTAACTTCCAAGGCTAAATATTACTTCAGATCGATAGTGAACTAGTACCGTGAGGGAAAGGTGAAAAGCATCCCGATAAGGGAGATGAAATAGTATCTGAAACCATACGCTAACAAAGAATCAGAGCCCCGGCGCTTGCGTCGAGGTGATGGTGTGCTTTTTGCAGAACGAGCCAACGAGTTAGTTTTATATGGCAGCGTAAGCCACTTTGTGGCGGACGCATAGTGAAAGCGAGGCTTAACCGCCGCATATTGTCGTATGGACTAGACCCGAAGCCAGGCGAGCTACATATGAGCAGGGTGAACTCCGAGTAACATCGGGGGGAGGCCCGAACCCACTAGTCGTTCGACTCTAGGGGATGACTTGTGTGTAGAGGAGAAATTCCAATCGAGCTTGGCAATAGCTGGTTCTCTCCGAAATAGCTTGAGGGCTAGCGTTCGGTAAATGAGCATGGGAGGTAGAGCTACTGAATGAGGCCGCGCGGCTTGCCGTAGCGATCTCAACCAAACTCCGAATTCCCATGTTTCTTATCCGAGCAGTCAGAAATCCGGCTCTAAGGTCGGATCTCAAAAGGGAAAAAGCCCAGATCATAATCTAAGGTCCCCAAATTCATGTTAAGTGGAAAAGGAAGTAAAGTTTCTCAAACACCTAGGAGGTTGGCTTAGAAGCAGCCATCCTTTAAAGAGTGCGTAATAGCTCACTAGTTTAGAGATTTTGCGCCGAAAATGTAACGGGGCTAAACATGATACCGAAGATATGGACTCCAGTGCATGACACTGGAATTTTCAATTTTCAATTTTCAATTTTCAATCAATGATTTAATGACTTAATTTTTAAATTTAATAAATTAAGAAATTAGAAATTGTTTAGAAATTAGGTTTGGTAGGAGAGCGTTCCTTGTGCGTTGAAGCCTAAGGCGTGAGCCGTGGTGGAGCGCAGGGAAGTGAGAATGTTGGCATAAGTAACCGCAATGCACGTGAGAGCCGTGCACCCCGAAAGTCCAAGGTTTCCTGGGCAATGGTGATCATCCCAGGGTTAGTCGGTCCTAAGGCGAGGCTGAAAAGCGTAGTCGATGGACAACAGGTTAATATTCCTGTACTGAAATAATATTCGATGGAGGGACGCATTTTAGTATATTCTGCGCCTTAATGGATTGGCGTAGGGTTTTTAAGGAAGCTTTCTAGGAAAATCCGGAAAGCAATATTCCAAGAATTCTCTGGAACCCCGACCTCGTGTCGGGGGAACAGAATAAAGCAAAGTGCCAGGAAAAACTTCTAAGATTAGTATTATTTCATCCGTACCGCAAACCGACACAGGTGGACAGGGCGAGTAGCCCAAGGGGAACGGGAGAACCTTCGTTAAGGAACTCGGCAAAACAGCTAGACGTAAGTTCGCAAGATGTCTCGCCTATATCGCAAGGTATAGGCCGCAGCTAAAGATCCCAAGCGACTGTTTATCAAAAACACAGGTCTCTGCAAACCCGCAAGGGGAAGTATAGGGGCTGACGCCTGACCAGTGCTGGAACGTTAACGGGAGCGGTGCAAGCCAATCCCCGAAGCGCCAGTGAACGTCGGCGATAACTATAAAATTCTGACCCGCATCAAAGGCGTAACGATTTGGGAACTGTCTCAACGAAGGACCCGGTGAAATTGCAGTGGGGGTAAAGATGCCCCCTACCTACGGCAAGACGAAAAGACCCCGTGGAGCTTTACTACAACTTGGCATTGAATTGTGATTTTAGTTGCCGAGCATAGGTGGGAGACTTTGAAGTTTCGACTCAGGTTGAAATGGAGTCAACAGTGGAATACCACCCTGCTGGAATTATAATTCTAACCCTGGTCTGTTATCTGGATTTCTTTTTAGAAATTTAGCGCAGAAAAGAGGAATTAGTGTTTTCAAGTATTATGTAAATTACACGTTTAAATGAATCTTTTCTGATGATATAAATTAGCCTAAAAAGTCTAGATACCAGACCGGGAACAGTGCCTGGCGGGTAGTTTGACTGGGGCGGTCGCCTCCTAAATGGCAACGGAGGCGTTTACAAAGGTTGGCTAGGTCCGGATGGAAATCGGGCTGATAGTGCAAACGCATAAGCCAGCTTTACTGAGAGACCCATAAGTCGATCAGTTACGAAAGTAGAAGTTAGTGAACCGACTATCACTTGTAGGAGTGTAGAAGATCATCAGATAAAAGTTACCCCGGGGATAACAGGCTGATCCCTCCCAAGAGTTCACATCGACGGAGGGGTTTGGCACCTCGATGTCGGCTCATCGCATCCTGGGGCTGGAGAAGGTCCCAAGGGTTTGGCTGTTCGCCAATTAAAGCGGTAC
>Ga0076252_108_pt1 | contig 18525 bp, 9 predicted proteins | sample RifGroF2_FD_67743 | JGI IMG/M metagenome (GOLD analysis project Ga0076252, IMG submission 67743) | Parcubacteria (Moranbacteria) bacterium GW2011_GWF2_37_11
TTTGATTTGTAAACCATCAATCCAAACATATTCTTCCAAAATTCTAATTCCACTACCTCCGCCGGATATCTGAGGAACTTCCAGCCGATACTTCCCCTCATCCCACTTCCCCTGATGCCGATAATTCTCGCTTGGGTCGGTCCAGATTTTGATGTAATTGTCGGCGGAAGTTGTCCAACCGTCAACGGTAACGGCAGTTGTGTCGGCAGTTCCAGAAGTAGATCGGCATTTGGCAATCGCAATAGCACTGTCGCCGGCATCGGTCGGAGTCCAAGCATTGGTTGCGTCGCTTCCATCAACGGTCGGAAACCAAGTGTCGGTGGCATTGGGAGTTCCACTAAGAGTAGAGATGAGCATTTGCGTTTCAGTGTGATGGACGCAAACCGCCGTGGCTCCCGAGGTGGTCTGGGTTATCGGAGTCCCATCAGCAATCGTTCCACGCGTCAAACTTCCGGCAATCACCAAAGTAGTCGCCGCAGTTAAATCAACTTGATTCGCCGCTTCCCAAGCAGAAAGAGAAGTGTAATCTGTTCCAGAACCATTGTCAGGATCGATGACGGAGATAAATTCAGTCGCCCCATGAGCGATGGTCGGAAGAAATATGAAGGCTAGGAATAATATTGTAAGTTTTAGTTTTGGCATTGCGTTTTTAATTTTCAATTTTCAATTTTAAATTTCTAAACAATTTTCAATGATTTAATTTTTTAATTTCAAATTTTTTTCTTTTAATGTTTTAGAAATTTTATTGAAAATTAATGTCAACTCATGAGCTTCTTTCCAAAGTTTTTTCAAATTATCTTTTTCTTCCGGACTGGCTTCGGCTAAGAGTTCAACCCAGTATTTTGTTTCTTGTATTTCTTTGCGACATATAAATATTTTATTGCTAAAATAATTAGCACCCACGCTAGTTGCGGATCTTATTAATTGAGAAATGATGTTTTCATTAATCCTATTCTTTTTTATTTTCACCAAAAATCTAATTATTTCTTTGCTAAAAATCCTAGTTCTTTCTTCCAGATTATAATTCATAAATTCCAAAATTTAAAATTGTTTGAAAATTGAAAATTAGAAATTGAAAATTTATATTACTCTCCAAACCTCACCACTCCTCCATTTTACCACATCTCCCTCATTGATAAAAAATCTTTTTTTGTTATTTTGATTTGTCATTGGAAATTAGAAATTTGTCATTTGAGCTACTCTCCCCACCCGCTCATCACAACTCCTAAATCCCTCGTATTCACACAACCCTATCGGAATTGTTTGAAAATTTAAAATTTGTGCAATTTAAAATTCATCTCACATATTCCACATTCCCCAAATCATACAATCTACCAATTTCATCTACACTCAATACTCGATTGTAAATGCGAACTTCATCAATTATTCCATCAAAGAAAGATGATGCAACTTGTCCGATTTGAAAAGTGGAAGCACTCACGCCTGTTGAATCAGTGATGGTTACAAAATGCCAAGAAGTGTCGACCGCCGCGGAAACCGAGCCGTCAACATAAATTGTGGCAGATGGAAAGCTAGTCGCCAAAATATTACCCGTTCCATCAATTTCAATTTGATCCGTTCCGTCTATATTCAAAATTTTTATGTCAGTCGCATCATCAGTTTTCATCCAAAAAGAAATAGTTTGTATTCCTGCGCCAACATCTCCCGCATCCACAAAATCCGTCGTTCCATTAAATGAAAGTGCTTGTCCTCTTTTACCGATGGCGGGGGTGGCTCCGGTAATGGTTCCGTCGTTTCCTCCGGCGGGGCTTCGATCGTAGGCAGTGGTTCCCGATATATCGGGACCGTCAAAGCTCCACATTCCCACCAGTCCATCTGTCATTTTTTCCGTGAGTGACATCTGCATTGTCGCTGTTCCGAGTCCCGAAACATTACTTTGATACGTAATCAACTCATCCGCCCCGATGTCCCATCCGCCTTGCTCCGATCGAGGATCACCATCAATATCCTCTCGAATCGGCAAAGCAGAATCATCCCACAAATTCACCCCGGCATCGCAGGCGAAAGTATCAGATGACGATAAATGAAAATCTTCATTAGTTTCGTCAACAAAGGAGACATCGGTTGCCAGATTTGTGCGATACGAAGGCGACGGCGCGTCGTTGGCAAAATCAGATACGTTATAGTCTGATCCTGCTCCAAATAAACTGCTTGATGCGAAAAATCCGTCGGCTCCTCCTTGTGCAATATTATTTTTTACTGTCATTTTATTGGAAAATGAACTGTAATAACCATTATTCGCATCTATAACGGAATTATTATATAAATATCCATAGGCAGATGCTTGATAATATCCATAGTCCAAATTAGTTCCATAAATTATATTATTCCAATAATAAGAATTTAAATTGCTTGCGCCATTATTTATAGCCCTGGTTGTATTAGTATAATTATCAATAAGATTAATAATATTATTATTTACTTTAAAAACACCAGAATTAGTTATACCATAAATAGTTCCAAACGATGATGATGTCATTCTTTTTATCTGAAGACCGTCAACCCAAACATTTCCAGATACCGCATTTATTGCTGAAGAATTCCCGGTAATTTCCATTTTATACTTCCCATCGTCCCAAACCCCGTTATGCCTCTGGCTAGTCCCAACTTCAGAACTCGAAACCGGAGTATAAATTTTGATATAATTAGTCGGATAAGTTGTCCAACTATCAATCGTCACCGCGTTCGTATCCGCCGTTGTTCCATTCGCATACGCCGCGATGTTCCATTGTTCGTTGCTGGCGTAAATATCTTTTCCGTCATTTCGGCTGACGGAGATGTCAAAATCATCCACATCGTCGTCAATGTTGGCGGTGTTTTCCGCTCCGCCTTCGGCGTTGTCCAGCGTGGTGTAAGCGCGGAAGATTTGCCAGTCCTGGTCGTTGGTAACGGCGACCGGATTTGCTCCGTCGCGGGCTTGGACAGTGAAAGATGTTGAGCTTGCTCGGGCGGAAATAAAGGCAATGGCGTCAATGGATGAATTGCCGTCGCTGTCGTATTGGATAACGTCGCCCACTCCCACATTGTCCGGAGCGGCGTTTTCCAAAGTCATTGTTGTTCCGCTGATGGTAAGGTCTGTTCCCGATTCATCCACTCCGCGGTCAAGATAGGTGGACATTGACGGGGCGATGGATCGGTAAATCGGAGTAGCGGATTCGTCTGCGCCGATGTCCGTCGCCACGCCGTAGCCTCTGGCGGAGGCGGGACGTGCATGCCCGTCAATGTCAGATGTTATCGGCAACCAATAATCCTGCGACAAATCCGCACCGGAGTTGCGAGCGGAGGTGTCAGATGGGGAGAGATGAAAATCATCGTTAGCGGAGTTAACAAAAGAAACAGATAAATTCCGATAAGCGGTATTTGGCGAGGTGGCATCCGAAGAAATATTATTTGATGAAACAACATTCGCGACCAAATAATAATCCACCGTATTATTCACCGCAATATTGTTTTTCATCTTAGCGGCACTGGAATTCATATGAAATCCACGATAACAGTTGCGTATCGTATTGTTATACACATAGACATAGGAATTCGCTGCAGTAGTAGTAAGTCCCGCTACTGACGTTTGCCCGGGATTAATAAATCCATAAATGATATTATTCCACAACTTCACGCGCGCGTCTGAGTCATTAATCCAAATTCCATATCCGACAGCCGTGTCAGACAAAACTCCAACAATAATATTATCTGAGATTTTCACATCACTAACGCTAGCAACAGTTTGTACAATAATACCGTAACCCGTACCACTGTTTCTCGTGTGCCTGATTTGCAATCCCTCAATTCGTATAAAATCATCCTGCACAGCAGTATTCATACTTATTCCATCCCTTTTATATTTATTCTCATCCCACTTCCCCTGATGCCTTTGGCTCGTTCCAACCTCTGTCGTCAGATATGGCGTATAAATTTTAATATAATTTTGCGGAGCAGTCGTCCAGCCGTCAAGTGTTACTGCGGTTGAATCGCCAGTCGTCCCATTAGCATAGCACGCAATATTCCATTGCTCGCTGTTTGAAGCAAGGTCGCGGTTGCCGGCATCAAAATTCCGCAAATCTGCGTCAATCGCCAAGTTTTCCGTTCCGGTTTCGGCGTTGGCAAGGCTGGTGTAGGCGCGGAAAAGGCTCCAATCCGTGTCGGCGGAAACGGCGGTCGGAGCGGTTCCGCTGACGGTTTTGACGGTGAAGTGGGTGCTGTCCGTCCGTCCGGAAATAAAAACAATGGAATCGGACGCATCAATATCTCCGTCGCCATCAGCATCATATTGGATAGCATCGCCCACGCCGATGTTGTCCGCCAAGGCGGTGGCGAAGGTGGCGGTTGAGCTGGCGATAGTCATTGCGTTGCTTGCACCGGTGGTGAGCGCCTCCAAAGTTCCGTCGGCATCGGGAGCGACGGATCGGTAAATTTTGGTAATGAGTTCATCCGCGCCGATATCCCAACTTGTTCCTCTTGGGCGGGTGTAGCAGTTTTCATCTCCACCGTTCGCCACTCTTGACTGATTATCTTTGCGGAGGCAAGCGGAATCAATGTCGGTGTTGAATGGGATGTATGGGTCGTTGGAGAGGTCGGTGCCGATATTCTTGGCAACCGAGGTCGGCGAAATATGCAAATCCTCGCTTCCGCTTGTGGTGGAAACAAAAGCGATATTAGAAAGAGTTTGACTAGCAAGGCTTGTTGTAGGATTGATTAGTAGAAGCCGTAAAATCATATGCCTGATTTCCTATCGCTATATTATTTTTAGTAATACCATTCCCGTCTGGTTCTATTCCTCCTCGCCAGCTATTATTACTAGTATTGCAATTATATACAGTATTATTATAAATATACGAGGCTACAGGATCAGCACCGCTTAAATATATACGAATTCCTCCTAAATACGTCCCGTAGACAATGTTATTATAAAATTTATGTCCTCCATAATCTACTCCTGAGGCTGCATTTATAATCCCATTATTCCCACCTTTAATAATAGAATTACGAATAGTCACATAATTACGATATCCATAAATATTTATACAATCATCAGTGGAAGCAATTCCGGAATTTGTAACTTGAAGCCCGTCGACAATCGTATAATTTGCCGAAATTCTCAAACTTGCGCTCCCCGTTCCTGTTGAAAGATTGTATTTTGTCGCATCCCATGCTCCACTATGCCGCTGGCTCACCCCAACCTCATCGCTCCTAGTCGGAGTATAAACTTTAATATATGAATCCGCTGTCGTCGTCCAACTTAATGTCTCTAACGCCACCGTATCCGCCACCCCGCCTTGTCCGGCATACGCCGCGATATTCCATTGCTCCTGTCCGGTTTGAAGATTTTTTCCTCCGCTCCAAGTGTCAAAATTCACCAAATCGGCGTCAATTCCGGTATTTTCCGTTCCGGCTTCGGCGTTGAAAAGCGAAGTGTATGAGCGGAAAATTGACCAATCCGAATCCGGCGCAAGAGTGCTGGCCGGTGCCGTTCCGCTGACGGTTCTTACTGAATAATGGGATGCGTCAATTCTTTTGGTAATAAAAACAATGGAATCGGACGCGTCAATATCTCCGTCGTCATCATCGTCATATTGCAAAGCGTCGCCCACACCGACATTGGTCGGCAAATCAGACCAGAAAGTCGCCACATAATCGGCGATATTGGTGGTTGAGCCGGAAACATAAGCGGGTTTAATTTCCACATTGCCATAAGTTCCGCCAGTAGCAAGGGCGGTCGTAGCGGACGGTCCGACCGATCGGTAAACTTTCGTAATCCCCTCATCCGCCCCAATATCCCAAGTCCCCGCGCTATCCAGCCGGGCGTTGTTGTCTATGTCGGTAGTAAAGTTTAAATTCGCATCATCGCCGGAGTCGTAAAGAATTATACCTTGATTGCGAGCGCCGGTATCGGCGGAGTCGAGATGGAAGTCTTGATTGGCTTCGTCAGTGAAATGGACAATCTGATTTTGGTAAGCAGCGTCTGGCGAAGTAGCATCCGAAGAAAGATTATTAGAAGATGTAATACTGTTATTGGATAAATTATAATCATTGCTACCGCTGTTGTAAGAAATATTATTTTTCAAAAAAACAACATCTTTCGTTCCATCAACCAAATTCAAGCCATGCTCATTTCCACCATAAAAAGTATTATTATAAATATATAATATTGCAGAGGACGAAACGTTGGCGAGATATTGATAATATATATCATTTGAATTCCAGCCATACATCACATTATTGTAAATCTTCACGGTGCTGTCATACATTGCATCAAGATAAACACCTCTGCATCCATCCGTCGCGCTTGGATTTCCCTGTAAAATTGATTGATAAATCCATAATTCACCGCCTCCGTCAAACCTAATCCCATCGCCATAAGTCAAATCGGAATTATATACTTGCAATCCTTCAATTCTGATGTAATTTTCCAAAATGGTCATCGCGTTTCCAGAAGTAATTGACAGCCGATACTTCCCCTCATCCCACTTCCCCTGATGCCGATAATTCTCGCTTGGGTCGGTCCAGATTTTGATGTAATTGGTCGCCGAAGTTGTCCAGCCGTCAACGGTTACGGCGGTCGTGTCGGCAGTCCCGGCAGTGGATCGGCATTTGGCAATCGCAATAGCACTGTCGCCGGCATCGGTCGGAGTCCAAGCATTGGTGGCGTCGCTTCCATCAACGGTCGGAAACCAAGTGTCGGTGGCATTGGGAGTTCCACTAAGAGTGGAGATGAGCATTTGCGTTTCGGTGTGATGAACGCAAACCGCTGTGGCTCCAGTGGTGGTTTGGGTTATCGGAGTCCCATCGGCAATCGTTCCGCGCGTAAGGCTTCCAGCAATCACCAAAGTAGTCGCGGCAGTGAGGTCGACTTGATTCGCCGCTTCCCAGGCAGAAAGAGAAGTGTAATCTGTTCCAGAACCATTGTCAGGATCGATGACGGAGATGAATTCAGTAGCGGCAAAAACGTTCTTTGTGAAAAAAAAGGAAAAGAGGAATAATATTGTAAAAAATAGTAAACGCTTCATGATAATAATATTTGTTTTAATGACAAATTTCCAATGACGAATGACAATTCAATGTCAAATTTTAAATTTCAAATATTTCTTTATTTTCATTTTTTATCATTTGGATTTTAGATTTTCATAACCAGCTTTCCTCCCCTCCTCGGGAGGAGGGGTTGGGGGAGGTGCGAAACTTTATGCTACTCCAAATTTTCCAGTATTTTAAAGATAACGCCTTCCAAATTATTATTTATTTCATTATTCCAAAATCTTAAAACTTTCATTCCTTTTCTTTTTAAATATTCAGTTCTTTCTTTGTCATATCCCTGATTTGATTCTTCTTTATGCTGTGATCCATCAATTTCAATAACTATTTTTTTCTCTTTACAATAAAAATCTGCGATGTATTTTCCAAATGAATGCTGTCTTCTAAATTTATATTTGAGTTGTTTTCTTCGTAACCGCGACCAGAGAATTATTTCTTGAGGAGTTGCATTGTTTCTGAGGTTTTTTCGTAATTGTTTGGATTTTTGGTTATCCATAGTTTCTAACCCCTCCCCAACCCTCCCCTTCAAAGGGGAGGGAGTTAAATGGAAATTTGTCATTAAAACTATCATTCCCCAAACCTCACCGCTCCTCCAGTATACTCCATTTTCACCTGCTCGTCCGTTAGGGCGTAGTTGAAAAATTTCACATCATCTAATTTTCCGTCAAAATATCCTGCTCCGATTCTGCCTATATCCATATTGGAAACTTCAAAAGCGGTATCTGTTTTTACAAAGACGTGATGCCACGCGCCGGTTGCGATGGTTGCGTCTTCCATCCCGTCCACAAAAATCGTCGGACTGGAAAATCCTCCGGCTGTGATTTCTCCGCCGGAAACTGTAATTGTGTGCGTCCCTCCGTCAAAATCAATTATGTCATCAGTCGCGCTGTCGGCAAAAATCCAAAAACCGATCGCGTTCAAGTTCAAATTCGTATCGCCGATATCCGCGTATTCATCACTTCCGTCAAAATCCAGCGCGTTGTTTGTTTTTCCTGCCGTCCAATCGCCGTCTTCCATATTATACAGCGTTCCGTGGAGTGTGTTGGAAACGGAATTGTGCGCGGTCGCTCCGCTTGATTCATCAAAACGCCACTCCGCCATCGGCTTGCCTTTGTTGTAATCCCAAGCGATTTGCGCCGACGTGCGGACGTAATCATAAATACGGACGTCGTCGATTTGTCCTGTAAACCTGTAAAACTGTGTACCAGGCGTTGCCCCTAGCGCAAAATTAAGCGTGGCATCGTCAACAAGATTCCCAGTTCCCGCAGTTTGCGAGGAATATGAAACCTCTTGGCCATTTTTATAAATTCTGATTATTCTATCACCGCCATCATCATAAGTCGCCGTCCAATGTTCCCATTGTCCGACAGTATATGAATAATACGCGCTTGAAGATAGGGCGTTTGTACTGTCGGTATCCACCATAAAAATCACTCTTCTTGAATTTGTTCCGGTTGATTGCGTTAAATACATGGTTTTTCTTTGCGAGCTTCCGTTTCCTTTTTCTATTACGGGATTTTGCGAACCGGAATCCTCTTTAGCTTTCACCCACGCGCTGTACGTAAAAGTAGTCAAATTATTTATTGACGAAGATTGGCTTATCCCCGCATAATCATCCACTCCGTCAAACTCACAAGCAGATCCATATTTTCCCCGCACCGCGCAATCCATCCCAGTATTATTCGCCCCATCTACCGTTGTCCCATTATTCCCATTCCCGGAAATGTCATACAATGTTTTGGCGTCGCCGGAAACTTTTTCATCCATTTTCAGGTGCAAAACCGGTGCGTCGCAAGGCGAAGTGTCGCCAGGGACGCAGTATCCGGAATCTGATCCGAGTTGCACCGCTGTTCCTTCGCCAGCTGTTCCCATCTGTGCTGCAATTGCCAGCAGTCCGGCTTTTTTGATTATCGGCGTTGTTTTGTTATCAATCGTAGAAACGAGTTTCAACTTGTAATAAAAGCTTGTTTGACCTTTCCAATTGAGCGCGGACAGGCTCACGGCGGTTTCCGGCGACAAATGGTCGCCGAAGGAAAGAGTATCCCAGCCCCCTTCGGTCCCGTCGGAGGAATAAAAATTCGTTCCGTCTGTGGAAAACTGCGCGTAAGCAAAAGTTCCATACGGCAAGCTGGAAATCGCGTAGCCAAAATAATCACTGCCGGAAAGCTCACCTCCGGATGCGGAAAGCAAATCCGTCGAAAGAAGCCGTCCTTCGAAATAATGCGCGTTTCCGGCAGGCGGAACTTCTTCTCCGTCATAAGTTATTTCAACTTCGCTTACGGCAGGCGTGGCAAGCGGATCAGTCGTTTCCAGTTTCAATTTGTAAAAAAGACTTCCTCCGCTCCAATTCAAGCCGGAAATATCAAGACTGTTCGCCCCATCCGAAAGCGCGTCCCATCCGCCTTCCACATTGGCGGAAGAATAAAAATTCACCCGGTCCTGCGAAAAACTTACGCTGGCCGAAGTGCTTGCCGGAAGACTGACCGCAGCGTCAAAACCGGTAATGGCAGTTACAGTCGCCCCGGAAAGCATATTTTCCGACTTCATCGTCCCCTCGGCATAATAATCGGCGCTGGCGGAAGAAGCCAGAGTGAAACAGCCGAGGATTGTTAGGGAGAGGATTAGGGATTTTAGGGGTGTTGGGGATTTTTGGGGATTTGAGGGTGTTGGGGGGTTTTGGGAATTTCGGAAGGCGATTCTTTTGCGGTAGAGTTTTTCAGTGAGCCCGCCTTCTGTTTCGTGTTTTTTCTTGAGAGATTCAGTGAGCTTTCCAAGCAAAAAACCGTCCATCTGGCAAAAAGTGAGGAGCATGTTCGCGGCTTGTTCGGGATCGTTGGGGAGGGTTGGGGTGTTTAGGGATGTTGGGGGGACCCATTGCGCTCGAAATTTTCGAAATTCTAGCACTTTCGGATGGTTTTTTTCCCAAATCTCCAAATTTCGCTGGCGCAAAAAATCTTGGAAATCTTTCGCCAATTCTTCATTTGAACCGCGCGCCACTCCGGCAAGAAAAAGGTAGCTCTTCAGCGATTCGGCAGTGAAACCTTCGGCGACATTTTGCGGATTGCTTCTTGCCGCCTGAACCATTTGGTCATGCGTCCGGCTCTTTTTGTCCACAAACCGATCGCAAAATTCCACCGTCAAATCCTGAATGACTTTTCCCAATTGATACGCCGCCAGATATTCATACCCCGGCCGCGAAAAATTTTTATTTTGATTATCCATAAAATTTAAAATCTTGAATTCATTTCAATTTCTCATTATTTCTTTTCGGCAAAAAATTATTTTTTGAAATCACCTTCTTGCCTGATATTTTTTCAATGTCTTTTCTTGTCCGGCCGGCCACTGCGCCGCCATCTTTTGCGTCGCGACGCAGCTTCGGCACACCTTTGGAATCACGATCTTTGGTAATTTTTGTCGTTGTCGCCTCGCCCAGCATCGTTAAAATCAATTCCAAGTCCGCCATATGATCACGCAAGTTTTCCCGTTTTATCCCTTTGAATTTTTTGTAATCATTTACTGACATATCAAACGCGCCTTGCATAATGTCATTGGTCAAAATCGCAAAATCAGTGTCTTCTTGCGCGCCGCGTTTTTCCCATTCGTTTGTCAAAGTCTTGCGAACCGCAATTCCGCGCATTCTTTTGTCTATCCAATCATCAGGATAACCTTTGGCTTTGTAAATCGCTACCGTTCTTTTTGTCGCCAATTCCGGATCTTCGATTTCCTGCACACGCTCGTAACCAACCCTTGCCAACCACATTTTGAACGGCTCGGCTTTCGGTGAAGGAATGGATTGAATAATTCTAAATATTCCTTCAGTGTTGGCGCAATCAGTTTCACGCATTTTTCCATCCGGTGATTCCAATTTCAACTGTCGACAAATTGTCGACAGTTGAAATCCACTCTCATCTTTCACGCGAATTTTCATTTTATACCAATAATCCCTCGCATTAACGCTATCCGTCAGCGCCTCCACCACATCAACCACCGAAAACCACCATTCATTATTATGAATGATTTTCCTGACTTTTTTTCCCTTGAACAAGGCGATTTTTGTTTTATTTTTCATAGTTTCAATTGTTTTTCCGGGTTAATTTTCAACCGGTCACATTTTGTGACCACTTCACTTCCTTCGTTTTTTAGACGATTTTTAAGTGTCGTCCAATATGTTTTCGCCCGATTATAATCAGTTTGATTAGTAAGTGCGGCAATAATATCAATAACTGAAAAATACCAAACCTCCGCCATTTCATCATAATGCCGGCGGATTTTGAAATTTTCAAAAATAGCCAAATCTTTTTTGTTCATATGCTTTATTGTTTTTTATAATGAGATTACCTTGCGTGCTTGAAATGTCCGGCGTAGGAATGTACCATTGACAAAAGCGAACGCATGTTCGTTTTCTCCAATCCAATCGCAATGCGATACAGCTTGTTTTTATATCTTTTTATCACTTTTCTTCTTGTATGAATTCTATCAGTCTTTACGAAATATCCCAAAAAATCAATTCCATTCTTGATTGGTTGAATTTTGCATTTATTAAAATTGAGATTCAAGGAAAGTTTTTCCTGCAAAAAATCATCGACAATATTTCTCAAAACTTTCAATTCTTCGCTGTTTTTTCCCAATATAATAAAATCGTCAACATAACGAACATATTTTTTACATTTGAGTGTCCGCTTTACAAATTGATCCAGTTCATTAAGATACAGATTGGCGAAAAATTGAGAACTGTAATTTCCAATCGGCAATCCTTTTGGCAGGTTTTGCCTGAGAAGCGATTTGTGTGGAGGAATTTTCGCCAAAAGCTCCAAATCACCTTTCGTGGAATAATTTTCATTCGCGCGATGAAAAATAATCGTTTTTGCCAACCACAGAATTTCTTCCAATTTCTCCCGGCTTTTTTTGAAACTTCCTTTTTCTTTCCCTTTTCGGAGATTTTTTTCCAAAATATCATAAAGAATTTTGTGGTCTATGGACATAAAAAAACTTTTAATGTCAAACTGTCCGTAATAACAATTTGTTTTTCTTGTTGACCGGACAAATTCTTGCAATCTTTTCACGGATTTATGCGTTCCTTTTCCTTTGCGACAAGCAAATGAATCGAAAATAAATCTGCGCTCAAAAAAATTATTGATTTCCCGAACTAGCAGATGATGGACGATGCGGTCACGAAAATCCGCCGCAAAAATTTCCCTAAGGCTTGGCTCATCGACAGCAAAACAGATTGATCGCCCGGGTCTATATTTTTTCTCAACCAAATCTCGCAAAAGAATCCGCAAATTTCTCTCAAAGTCCAACTCAAATTTAAGTGCATTGATTGTCTTGCGCTTGTTTTTCCGGCAATCCAGATATGCCTGATACAAATTTTTATATGTAAATATTGACATAAAAATTTTTTATTTTTTATGGCTAAAACATAATATACCCATCTCCTTGAACACAACGAACGTAGTTGCTATTCGTCTTATTGTTGTTGTTCGTGTTGCCCGTGGAAAAATTGACGTTCCACGCATTCGTCGTATTATACTCGGTACCGGACCAGAAATTGCCCGTACCGATTTATCTTCGCTCTGTCGATTCTCCAACCGTATGATTTGAAAAAAATACGAATTTGACTTTGGCTTGCTTCTTTTTTTATGAAGCGGCAAAGATCGCGGTAGGTAAATTGTGCGCACCTTTTGGAATCAGGTTTATTTGACTACCAAAAGCTCCGGCCATAAAAAAATTTCTTTTATCCCCCCCCCCCCGGCCTTTTTCGCCCATTTCAACCATCCTCCAATTTCCTTTCCAATTTCCAAAAGATAGCCCTCATTGATATGAGAGAATTGACCGACCGACAACAAATTTATTTCTTGTCCCATTCTGAGTCTCATTTTCAACTTATCGAAAACCACACTCAAATTCTCTATTTTTATTTTCTTTTGTTCATTGGGTAAATTATTGACCAAAATCGTAAGATCTAGACATTCCCAAGCCAGCCCAATCATTTCATTACCCAATGAATATTTGTGTTCTTTAGGAAAATTCTTTACGGTTTTGTACATAATTTTTATCAATTGATAAATTTTATGATAAAGAGTAAAATTTTTATTTTGCATTGTTTTTAAATTTAAAAAATTAAGCCAAATTCCCAAATCCGCCTTCGGCGAACCAAATTCCAAATACCTACCAACCTTGAACACAACGAACGTAGCCGCTAGTCGCCTTATTGCCGCTGCCCGTGCCGCCCGTGGAAAAATAGACGACCCACGCATACGTCGTACCATACTCGGTACCGGACCAGAAATTGCCCGTACCGAAATTATCTCCGAATGTCGCACGGTTGGTGTATATGCATTGCAATTCTTCTTTGGTCGGCAATCTTCCGCCGGCATCTTTGCAGGCTTGGCGGGCAGGATACAAGGCAAAACCGACCGTGTTGTCCGCCGTCAGATTGTCTCCGTTTTGCGCTCCGTCCTGCCCGCATTCGGGCAAATCGCAATCAGTTGCCGTCGTTTTCCATGTTTTGGTCGTGGCTTCGTTGGCGCGTTTGACGACAACATAATCTCCATCGCCCAAAGTGTCGACGCAAACATCGTCAAAACCAGCACCGCAGAACCACGTTCCATCATCGCAAGTCTTTTCTGCCAATTTCACTTCCCCTGTCCCCGTATCCACCGCCACATTCCAAGTGTCATCCACCTTTGAGGTATCGGAAAAAGAATCAATCACCGACTGGGCGAAAGCAACGAATTTGTCCCGCCCAAAAATCCCGACCAGCGCAATCAACACAACCGCGATCACCAGGATTATTTTTGTTTTTTTGGATTTCATATTTTTATTGGTCTTATATGACTTATTTGTCTTATTTGTCTTATTTGCTTTCCACAATCCACCAATCAACTTTCACCTCTTCCTCCACCGGCTGGGCGAGAATGATTTTGAAACCCCCGTCCTCCAAGTCTTCATTGTCAACCCAACTTGCTGAGCCTGGGTTGTTTTTGAACGAGATGAAAACTTTCACGCCGGATGAATCTGCGGCTTTGGTCGGAACAAACACGCTTTTACCGTCAAGAGTTGGGGTTTGGGGGTTTTCGGGAGTTTGGGGGTTTTCGGGAGTTTGGGGAATTTCGGGAGTTTCGGGTTGTTCAAGAGCTGGGGAAATCACCGCTGATCCGATGGTTGGCGATTCGTCATCGGCGTTCGCGACTGTCAAAATTCCCGTTTCCAATTCTTCAATCTTCAATTTTCCGTCCAAAAGTCCGGTGGCTTTCATCTTCGCGATATCGTCGGAAATATCCGAGAGATTGGAGAAATTTTCATTCATATCGGCGATGAACTGCAGAATGCTTTCATCTTTGATCAAATTCATCTGGCTTTCGATTTCAGCCAGAACAGCTTGCGAATCCAAACTCTGCGCTTCCAAAATTGCCAAACGATTTTCCACGTTCAAAGATGCCATTGCATCAGCAAGCAAAGCGTTGACTTGGTCTTCGACTTCCATCTCGGCGATGCGATCGGACACTTGCGCTTCCACTTCCTCGACTGTCAAAGATTTGTTTTTGCGGGAGATGAGGACATTGATCACGCCTTCGCCTTTTTTCAAATTCTGCAAAGCAACACCGACGGTTGAGTCTCCCGGGTTGGCTTTCATCACATATCCGGGAATCGACGCACTGGTCAAAGAATCTCCGGAGGAAATCGCTCCGTTTTCAGTCGATACTTTTGCCGGAACTTGTCCGAGCATTCCGATTACGGCATAGTTCGGATTGTCTTCCCGATGTTCATCTCCGGGAGCGTTTCCGAGAACCGCCGGCGAAGTCGAAACGATACCCATCACATCCGGATCGCTGGCTCGGGTGCAGCGCTTGATCGCGTTTTCTTTCGTTATATCAACACAAACAACTTCACCCGATTCAAGTTTCTCACTCTCCGTCCAAAAATATTCCGCATAGTCGGCGCTTCCGCTGGTCCAAGCGTTTGAGTCATTGACATAGGCATAATTCACTCCGTCGCGATCGTGATCGGCGGTGAAAATATATTCCGGCGTCGTGTCCCCGATTCCCACTCCTTCGTTTTGCAATCCTCCGCTTCCGTCCGCTTCGCCGTAAATCGTGAGCAGCGCGTTTCCATCCAGTTGGGCGCTGTAACTTTCCACTGTTCCCGCCACCTGAGTTCCGCTGATTGACATATCCACCCAAGAAACCGCCCCCGAGTCTTCGGCAAAATTGAAAGCGCCCAATTCCAAATCATTGACCGAAACCAATCCAGTCGAATCAATCGTCAAAGCCGCCACTCCGCCTGTCATCAAATTCAAACTTCCACTTCCCACGTCAATATTTCCATCAGTCTGATCATGCCAGAATTTCAAATAATCGGAAGTTGAAGTCGCGTCGGCGGATTGGATGTAGAGGGTTGGGTTGTTGGAAATGGCATGAGCAAAGTCAGTTGCCATATCACCGGATTCAACAAACAAAATATTTCCACTTTGGTCTGTGCTTCCAACTCCGGTTCCAATTAAGAGAGAATCATTAGTCTGATTTGTATCCCATTCAAAAGCTATATCACTTCCTCCACCAAAATATTCAACATTATCATCTCCATGATATAAATCTCCATAAAAATATGCATTACCCGAAAATCTTGAAATTCCATCCACCTCCAACTCATCCTCCACATATAAATCCCCATCACCGTCGGCATAATCAACCGTTCCCGCATCTCCGATATGAATCAAATTATTCACCAAATATCCGCTGGAATTGACTTGAAAATCATCCCCGTCGCCAACTGTGAAAAGCGAAGCAGGAGTAGCATCGCCGATACCAACATTACCATTGGCAAACACGGCTGAATAATTACTATCCGCTCCGGTAGCGCCGTTGACATACAGTCCGTACGCATTGGTTGTCGCCGCGCCCGTTCCTTCTCCGGTCGCCGTGAAATATCCTCCGTAAGTGTTCACTGTTCCGCCGGTGGAAACTCCGGTTGATGCCGCGTCGCCATATACGCCATACACATTCGTCGTGTCGGCAGTGAAAATTCCCGTCGAATCAACGTCGTTTTTGATTCCGTAATAATTTCCGGCGGTCGTCGTGGTCAAATCCAAATCATTTTGCAAAGTGTCCGCCACCACCACAAATCCATCATTTGCCGCGCTGAGTGTCAAATCCAGATTCGCCCAAGCGCTGTCAGTCTGAACATATCCCGGTCCTTGGAATTTGGCATACGCCGCAGTCGAATTGGTGAAAATCAAGTCATTTGCCACGGAAATATCTCCTGCCGATGCAAATGAAACCGGATTATTGAAAGTGGATTGCGCGCCCGTCACCGTGAACACATCCGTGCCGTTGTAATTAAGATTCAAAAGATTTCCCGTTCCATCAGAGCGAATCGACAATCCCCCGGCGCTTATTCCGGTATTAGAATTGTAAATATGCGCCAAGTAATCATCAGTAGATTTGGAAACATCTAAAAGATATGCGGGCGTCGCCGTTCCCAGCCCCAGAAAATCGCTCGCGTCATCCCAGAAAAAATTGGGATTGTCCTGGCTGATAACTCCGCCAGCTCCGGCAAAAGCAATCGAGCCTTGGGTAAGTCCGCTCAAAGTAATCCCGACAAATGTCGGCGAAGAAGTAGTCAAAACGTTTTGATCCATCGCATACAATTCATAATCTCCCTGTCCGGTATTGACCGTGGAAAAAGTTACGGCAGATGTCGTAAGAACGTTTTGATCCATATCATAAAGTTCATTCGCGCCTTGTCCCGTATCCAATGTTATTCCTGCTAATGTTCCCGTCGTGGAAACATTTCCGGTAGCGTCAATTTGAAAATCATCCCCGTCGCCGACAGTGAAAAGTGAAGCCGGAGTCGTGTCGCCGATGCCCACATTTCCGCCAGATAAAATCGTCAAATATGGAGTAGTGCCGACAGCGGATCCCAGTCCGATTTTGAACGCGTCATCGGTATCATCCAGACCGATGTAATAATCTTGTCCCGCAACATTTTCTCCGTCAAAGATTACCGAAGTGTCTTCCGCAATTCCGCTTCCCAAAGTAATTCCCGATTCTCCGCTCGATGAATCACTAATCACCAAATTCCCACTAGCATCAGTCGAAAGGGTCGCGAAAGTCGTCGCGTCATAGGAAAGACGCAAAGTATTCGACGTACCAAAAATATCCAACGAATCCGATGGAGCATTGGTTCCAATTCCCAATCTGCTATTATTATCATCCCAGAAAAAATCAGTATTATTTTGTGAATAAATTCCGCTTCCTCCGGTAAATACAATCGAACCTTCGGTAAACGCCGTGGAAGTTCCCGTTCCACCGTTAGCAACTCCAAGCGTGTCTATATCAAGATCGAAATAATTTTGCGCGCTGTGATCCCCCCAGCCAAAAGCCGTGTCCCAGTTGGCGGAATTGTCGGTAATTTGCGAAGTCACTCCACCGGAAATTTTAACCAATCCGTCATAAGCACTCATATCCGCTTCCAATCCTCCATTTTCATGCGGCAATAATCCGGAAACATCGGTCGTTAAATCGATTTGTCCCAAAGTCAGTTCTTGTCCAGTTAGAGAAATATAGTCCAAACCGGCGGCAATCGTTATTTCGTCGTGAGATGAAACCGTTCCCCAACTCGGCACCCCTCCGGTGATGATAAGGGCTTCACCTTCTCCTCCTAGCGCCAACACATCCCAAACTCCCGATGAAATTGTCGGAATACCGGTTTCCGCCGCCGTATCGATTCCCGTTCCTCCGCGGCTGGTCGCCAGTTGCGGTTCGCTTCCAAGAGTATTGGCATCCACCCAATATGTCGCATATCCTGCCGATCCCCCTCCACCAATTGCTCCTGCACTACCCCAATTGGTAATACAATTTGTTCCGTCACCTAAACATAATCCGGAAAACTCTCCGTATCCGTCCGTCACTGTATTGTTGTATGTAGAAATTCCTCCTGTTATGAAAAGATTTCCCACCGTTCCCGCATCGGAAAGCGCGCCGAGCAAATTCGCCGAGGCGTCAGAAAATTCCAACCGGTCATCGGTCGTTTCGTCGTAGGCAAAAATAATATCGCCGTCCGTTCCGAAACGGAAATTGGTATTATCTGCCAATGTCCAAACACCTGATATTGTCTGCGTGTCCGCGTCGAAAATATAAGCTTCCATTTTATCTTCCAAATCAGCCTCGCTTCCCACTCCCGTTCCGCCATGCGCCACCGCCAAATAATTGCTATCCACCGACCAAACTCCGGCAGTAATATATGGCGCGCCAGTTAATGCCGCAGTTGTAATTCCCGTACCTCCGTTTGCAACCGGAAGAATTCCTGTAACATTAGAAGTCAAGTTAATATCGGCGGCGGTAATTTGCTGGAATCCGTTAATAGAAAGATAACTTTCTCCTGCCAGCGTAACTTCACTATGCACATCACTCGTGAAAGCTACTGTTCCGCTTCCGTCTTGAAAAGTAATAGTATTGTCAGCAGTCGGGTTGGTGA
>Ga0076252_110_pt1 | contig 3869 bp, 5 predicted proteins | sample RifGroF2_FD_67743 | JGI IMG/M metagenome (GOLD analysis project Ga0076252, IMG submission 67743) | Parcubacteria (Moranbacteria) bacterium GW2011_GWF2_37_11
GAGAGAAGTTTACTGTTAAAAATGAAAAGGTATCAATCTCGAAACGTCTGTGGCAGCTTGTTAAACCAAGTCGTTATATTCTGATACAGTCGCTTTCGGGAGCAGCAATATTTTCCGTTCTGGGTCTGGCAACCTCTTTGTATGTTGGAAAACTGGTCGATCATGTTATCCCAGGAGGTAATATGAATCTTCTTAACCTACTGGGGATTGCGATGGTGGTTATAATTCTTTTGGTCTTCTTTGGATCTAAGAGTATTAAGCAAGTTACTGAGTGGAGGGAGAAGAATGTTAAGGTTATGCATTTAATAATAGGTATTATATTCATTCTTTTGGGTGTTTCTATGTTCTTTGGGCTGTTTTAAAATTGTTAATGCGACTGCGTTCTGTTTTTGTGGTATAAATGACTTATACAAATTTGCTATTCAATTGTCCTCAAGGATTGCCTGAATGAGCTTCTCAAGCCCTTCTCCATTTTTCATTTCTTTATTACATTCTTTGTAATGAACGCAAACATAATTTCCTCTTGCTATATATATAACACCTTTACGTTTAAAACGAGTTTTTGCAGTTATTAACACAATATCTCTTAATTCAACAACTTTTTTACATATCTCGCACCTCCCAAGCCGCGTGTCTCCTTGACTAAAAAAAGTTGTATCCCAGGCTATACCATCTAAAACATTATTATACTCAAAAAGCATATATATCCCATGATCGTTTGGATCATACCATGAATAATAATTTAGATTAGAAAAATCTATCGAATCAAATTCTTTAGGTATTTTTAGGTGCTTCCTCTTTCGGAAAATCCTTTTTATCTTATCCCTTGATGGCGTTTGCATATATAAATAATATCATAGAATTGTCGTATGCAGAAAACGACGTTGTAGTAAGCATTCTCGAATGATATAATGTAGCTATGAAAAAACGAGATCTCAATCTACTTACAAGTTTAGAAACCTTGTATTGTAAGCCTCCGCTTTTTTTGCAATCAGAATTTAAATGTTCTAGATTAACAGTCGAGGAAGAGTCTAAAAAGATTCTTCGCTCTTTGTCCAGTTCTTCTGAATTAGAAATTTTGATCCTTAGAAATTACACATTTAATTCTCTTCTTTGGTGTTTAGAGGACAGAGCTAGAGATACAAAATCTACCGATTCAGAGATTGCCGGAATTAAGAGAGCTATCGATTATCTAAACCAAAAGCGTAATAATTCAATTGAGATTATAAACAATTATCTGTGTAAAAAAGTTTTTACCGATATTAACAGCATGGGAATTCTGATTTCTGAAACGCCAGGTTCCCTAATTGATAGAATATCTATATTAATACTACGTCAATTCTCCCTTGAAAAGTTTATAAACGAAAATTCTAATGATCATGAGGCTATCGAGAAATTGTCTCAGGTACGTTCTCAAATAAAAGATATGGGAAATGCCATGGAAAACATCATTGAAAATATAGAACAAAAAAAATGGTATTTTAAACTTTATCTTAATAACAAACTTTATAACAACCCTAAATATAATAGTAATATCAAACTAGATGAAAGAAAAAATCTTGCTTAAATATTGTTCAAAGGATAGCCAAAGAAAAACAATAATGGATTTTATAAATGAAATTGAAACAATTTCCAATGTAAGCTTTACAAATAAAAATAAATTTGAAAAAAATCAAATAGAAGATTTATTAAACATTGCAATTTATATTTTTNNNNTTTTGATTCCCACATATGCGATGAGATGAGGGTGCATAGTGGTAATTTACCCAATTGGACAGATTCAGCCGCTGGTTACTATAGATCAGACTCTCAAAAGATGGCTTTGCCCGTAGAGTTAACTCAGAAAGTTCCAGAATTAAAGTTAAGGAATTCAGTACATTATATTGGACCTTATGAGCATATTGTTTTTTATCACAAATTATATGGGGGAAAGGTAATTTTTATTACAAAAAGCCTGGCGATGTTATTATTAGATAACATCAAGCCTGAGCCAATTTGTGGCTCTCCCCGTCAAGAAATATATAAAGAGCTTTTAAGATGTGGAGTTAATCCTTTGCAAGGTTTTGTAAAAAAAAGAGTGGGACAGAAGAACCAAGAAATTCATATCAAAGGTATAAATAGCCACAATTCAAATACCGAATTTCTGAATAAAATAAAAAAGATTGAAGAAATTTATTGGAAATTATTCCCATGCAATTTTTCTAAAACATATCCCCTATCAAGTGGTACAGCTGCTAATGAGTGTGCAATGCTCACTTTAAGTGAAAATAAAAAGGTACAAAAAGTTTATATACACGAATATTGGTATTATGAAAACCTCCCAACATTGAAAAGGTTATTTGAAAGTCAAATAACAGAAGATTTCAGAGAAGCCAATATTTTTTTTATTAATCTTGAACCTACAAACTACTTAAAATTGAACTATAAAAAGAAAATTTCAAATCCAAATTCTTTAATTAAAGAAATTTTTCATTTGGCTAGATCTAATAGGCATAAAAGGTATTTTTTGATTATAGATAATACGATAAACCCTTTTTCTTTAGTTGACGAATTAAATGAATATATCAAGCTTCCAAATACAACATTAATTACAACAACCAGTTTAAGTAAGTATCAAGATGGGGATAGAAAATATTTTTTTGGAATACTAAACTTGTATCGAGAAGATAGAGCTATTATAACAGGGATTGAAAAATTTCTTTCCATGGTCAATGGAAACCTTATTGAAGAACAAATTAGGTATTTTCCATCAATCAATTATGAAAAAATGGTTAAAAGAATAGCGAATATTCATAAGAAAAATATTATATTTTATCAAAACTTTAATAACATCAATTGGTTTTCCACTCCATTAACTTTCAATACTGTTCTTTATCCAACAACAGAATTGATTGATAAAAATCCAAAAGAAATTGATGGATTCAATATTACTTTAAGAAAATTCATATCAGATGCAGTAAATAATTATGGAAGTAGTAGTGTTGAATTTGGTGATAGTTTTGGATTAAAAAATACACGAGTTACAGTGCAAGGGAACGAAGGGTCTTATCATCTCCCAAGAATATCCCCAGGTTTTAGAGCAAAACCAGAAACTATTGATGCCTTTGCAAAGTATTTATCTAAAGAATTATCTAAGTTTTCTTTAAGTGTATAATTAATGAAAAACATTTATGAAGATGAAAAGGCAATAATTGAAATCCCTTACAATAGAGATAGCTTATCTATCGGAGATTCTTTTAACATTTCTCCTCAAAAGAGGAATATCTCAAAATATCTTAAAGAGGTGGACGAAATTGTTATTTCTTTGTATTGGAAGCCCCTAGGGGATTCTTTCCTTTTTTTATCTGTTGCTCAAGCTGCTTATGATTATCTCTGTGCTCTAAAAAGACAGCATAAAGTCATATTTGTACTCGATAGTAAGTTTTCGGATTTATTAAAAAGGATTCCTTTCCTAAGAGAGGCTAAAGTGGTGAGTTCTGGAATTGATTATTTTAAAAATGAATACCGTCAGAATAAAAAGATTTTTCTTATCACAGACGTTGATCCTTTTGGGGTTGATGAAGATGTGCCTATTTTTAATAGTGAAGAGTATAAATATCCAAGATTTATCACGGCTAAAATGAATAATGAGCAGGGGAAGATTTATTCCTCAAGGCCATCAAGGTATTATTTAACATTTGAAAGAGAAGTGGGACTTAAGCTCCGAGATCCCAATAATTCTATCCCATTTTTTATACTTGATAAAAATAAAATATTAGAACAAGAAATTAAGAAATCTTATAAATTAGATTTTAAGAGAGAAATATTTATTACCCTTATAAATCAAACAAGCAAGGTAGAAAAGAAATTTGGTTTACTCAAATTTCTCA